>Ga0325411_1009954_pt1 | contig 10081 bp, 9 predicted proteins | sample PopdelMetagenome_13_FD_206181 | JGI IMG/M metagenome (GOLD analysis project Ga0325411, IMG submission 206181) | Populus deltoides microbial communities from Bellville, Georgia, United States - Xylem-PdIQD-R4 | ecosystem: Host-associated > Plants > Phyllosphere > Stem > Wood/Secondary xylem...
AATTAAAATTTTTATTTACATTCAAATATTTTTTTGTCTAACCTGCAACATATCACAGGAAGTAAACTTGTAATATCTACAGTATTTTAATCTAGATACTATCTATTATTTAATCTAAACTAGTAACTTATTATTAAACAGCATAATTTTTATAATTTATAAATATATTAAAACTTCTCATATTGTAAATTGCATTAAATTATTGCATGGGCCGTAAAATAATTTTGGCAGACCTACATAAATTTTGGCATAAAAGCCCAGAACCATTCAGGGGGGAAATAAAAAGAAAAAAAGAAAAAAGGCACTTTACTTTACTGCAAAATCTGTGCGGGTCTCCAACAGTCAAAACCAAAATGACCTTTAATTTTAAACTCCAAAGATCCACACAGATACTGTAGTGGCATAGCGTTGCTCGATCACTAACCAAAATAAAAAAAAAAAATGCTAAAAAGTTGACAGATTTCAGAGCTTAGATTGATAGAAATTTAGATAGGTTAAACATACCAAAAGGTAAAAATGGAGTTTACTGAAGCTTATAAGCAGGCGGGTCCTTGTTGTTTCTCTCCAAACTCCCGTTACATCGCTGTTGCTGTCGATTACCGTCTCGTGATTCGTGATACGCTCTCTTTTAAGGTATTTTAACTACCCTTTTGATTGTTCTGTTTGTTTTTAAGAAATTCGTGGTGAATTTTCTGTAACGAGCCATGTTTGGATGCTGAGAAAATTGGAAGAATGCAACGTCTTGTTTGATCTTTTTATTTTTTTTCCTAATTACAGTGGTGTGTATTGAGCTACCCTTTCTGTTTTTCTTTTTGGTTTCTAGAAATTCGTGGTGAATTTTGTGTTTGGATGCCGAGAAAATTTGAAAAAATGCGAAGAATAGAAAGTTTTGTTTGATCTTTTTTCTTTTCTTGTTAGTGTCAGTGGTGTGTGGTTGAGCTAGAACGGGAATCTGATTTGGTATTACGTGAAGTCTTGGTTGTCTGATATTTCTTTGTCTGGTTACTGAGAAAGTGGAAGTTTGTTTCTTAGTTTCTCGTGAACTTTGTGTAATGCTTGTATTTGGATCCTTGGGAAATGCATGGAAAGTATAAAAGCTTTGATCCTTTTCTGTTTTCTTGTTAGTGTCATTTGTGAAAATTGAACTGGACTGGTTAAGTAAAAGGGCAGGAGGATATTTGATGGTACAATGCGAGGTTTTGATTAAATTATGCTTATGTCTTGTTTGGTTACTGAGAAAATTTTGTGGGAAAAAAATTTCTTTGTCTGCTCAAGTATTAACCACTGAATATTATTAATTGGCTATTAAATATGGGATTCTTTTGTGAGATCTTGCATTGTGTTTTATGATTTGCAGGTTGTGCAGTTGTTTTCATGCTTGGATAAGATAAGCTATATAGAATGGGCAAATGATTCTGAGTACATCCTTTGCGGTCTGAATAAAAGACCGATGATACAAGCATGGTCATTGACTCAACCTGAGTGGACATGCAAAATAGATGAAGGTCCTGCTGGTATTGCATATTCTAGATGGAGTCCTGACAGCCGGCATATACTTACCACTTCAGATTTTCAGTTGAGGTTAACAGTTTGGTCGCTTTTGAACACAGCATGTGTTCATGTCCAGGGGCCAAAGCATTGCTCTAAAGGGGTTTCTTTCACTAAAGATGGGAAATATGCTGTGATTTGTACGAGGTGTGATTGCAAGGATTATGTAAATCTACTGTCATGTCATACATGGGAAATAATGGGTGCGTTTGCTGTTGATACATTGGACTTAGCTGATATAGAGTGGTCGCCGGATGATAGTGCTATAGTAATATGGGATGCACCACTTGAATTCAAGGTAATGGAGTTTGTTTTTTGTTGCATTTACCATTTATCAAGAGCACTTGACTTTATAAGCACGAGGAGAAGCAAATCTGGGGTAGAAGTTAATGCTTATATTGTACCCTTCTAATTTCTTGGTGATGATTAGCATTTTATGATAGTACATTGCCAAGCATTGAAAATGTCCGTTGCTATCAATTTTATGTAATTTTATGTCTTGTTCATTATGCATATGTGACATTTCATAGGAGCTCCACTTTGTATTATATCTCATGGTTTATCAATGCCCAAGATTGCATGTTACCATTTGATGGTTTCTATCTTTGTATCCCTGTCTATAAGACTGAGAGCTTATGGTTGTTGCAATTCGATACAGGTTCTAATTTACTCCCCAGATGGGAGATGCCTGTCCAAGTATCAAGCATATGAAAGTGGACTAGGTGTAAAAAGTGTTTCGTGGTCGCCTTGTGGCCAATATCTAGCTGTGGGTAGTTATGATCAGATGTTGCGAGTTTTGAATCACTTAACTTGGAAAACATTTGCTGAATTCATGCACCTATCCACTGTCCGTGGTCCTTGTTGTGCTGCTGTTTTCAAGGTGACTGGATTTCTTTGTTTTTTTATTTATATCATTGGGTGCACTGATGATTTAAGTGGTTACAACTTTCAAGTCTTTTCTTAATTTTGCAGGAGGTAGACGAGCCATTGCACCTCAATATGTCTGAGTTATGCTTGAGTGATGAGTTTCTCCAAGGAAATTCTGGTAAAGCATGACTGCATAAGTATGCAGTATCTTACAGTGACATGGATATTGTTTGACAAAGAATGTTTGATCTGTAAAATGAATTTGAAACTGTCTTCATGCAACTACATCACTTCTTTTGAATTACTTTTCTAGTCGAATTAATACCTTTTCCTTTCCTTAAAGATGTTTCAGAAGGACACTTCAGAGTCATGTACGATGTTACTGAAGTACCTATTAGCTTGCCTTTCCAGAAGCCTCCTGCAGACAAACCAAATCCTAAACAAGGCATCGGTAAAGCCCATCTTTCTCGTATAGCATATTGATGCAATTAACAATACATGTTTTAAGAGTTCCTTGCAGTGCATTGATGTTTGTTTTCCTCTTTGTTAGTATCAAACCAAAATGCACTAAAAATGCATGACCTTAATTGCAGGTCTTATGTCATGGAGTAAAGACAGCCGATATATTTATACACGTAATGATAGCATGCCAACTGCTCTGTGGATATGGGATATACGCCATCTAGAGCTTGCTGCCATCTTGGTGCAGAAGGATCCCATACGAGCAGCAGCATGGGACCCAACTTGCACACGTCTTGTTCTCTGTACTGGCAGCTCTCACTTATATATGTGGACCCCATCAGGTGCTTACTGCGTGAGTAATCCTCTACCACAGTTTAACATAACTGATTTGAAATGGAATTCAGATGGAAGTTGCCTCCTCCTCAAAGACAAGGAGTCGTTCTGCTGTGCGTCTGTGCCCTTATTTCCAGAATCTAGTGAATATAGTTCAGATGATTGAGGCATGTCTCCATTTTTTAATCCAGGTTGGCTTGCAAACTTAACAAAAAAAGTATACTACAAAAACAGGGCATCAGTGTTTAACTAAATATTCCGATTCTCCTTATCTCTGTAACAAGTTATGTTTGTAGGGTTCCCAATTGTAGTTGAGAAATTAGGTGACAAGTTTTTAGTTGGAAATGAGCGGTTTTGTTAAAGAAGGAAAGTTTTTAATTCGTCAAAAGTGAAAAACTTGAAGAACCATAACTCGATTTCCTAAAGAGGATACTCGTGACACAGGTTTGGCCAGTCTCGGGGTGTGTGTGTGTCAAGACAATGGCAAAACGAATGGAACTATGGCAAACGACATTTATCCCGTGTCAAGACAAATCAATAACGGAAGTCAAATATATACTAACCTTTGTTGAGTTTCATGGAATCAGCTATCCCTTGGCGAAGCTGCAAGTAAACTGTGATAGAAACAAAGCAAGCATATACCGTAAGTATGCTTTTTTCGTGTGATATTACTATGTTTCTTAATTCTGCTTCTTTCATTGAACTCTGTCAAATGTTTGTATTTTGTGAGCGGGACTGCATGCAATAAACCCTACCATACACGGCATTTTTTTATGATATGCCACAGCTTTGTAATTAGGTAACATTTCAAACATTAGTTTAATGAATTCCATGCCATGTCATTAAGTTTCGGCTAACCTTGTACAGGACAAATCAAGGATCAAAAGTCAAAACTGTAATAATTAACATTGTGTAGTTACATGGAAACAATCTATTTTATGGTCGCTTCCCTTCTTGTTTATAACGAATTGGTTTTGCGTATGCAGAAAGTTCTCGTCGGGTTTTGATACCACCAAACATTACAAGCTGACTAAAACTTCCCAGAGGTTATTTTTTTGCTCTCTGTGTCACTATCTTCGTTTCAAGTTCAATGAGAGACGTCAAGAAATGGATTCTCTCGTAAATGCCCTGTCTGCAAACGGCAAGCTGGCTTACGAATTGTAAATGCAGGATGCAAAGAGTTTAGCCATATCTTAGACGATACTTAACTGCATGTGACAAAAGTAATCTGCTACTGAACAGATGCTTTCGGCTTCTTGACCTGAAGTGTTTTTATCAGTAACAGAAATTAAAAGAATCCACTGGCCGCATGCATCAATGCTCCTCATTTTCAATAATACTCCATTGCCGCTATCGCACCAAAATAATTGGAATAACCACTTAGAAACACCTATACATTGCACCAGCAGTAATTCACCTTATCTTTCCTTTTTATCCATTGAATACATAAATTCTATCGTGTTTTGTTTGTGTTTTTGGATTAAAAAGTAAATATAAAAGAATAAAAATGCTTTTGGTTCGAGAAATAAAAACAAAGATTTAAACTAATTTGATTTTTAGAATAACTTTAAAATGAATTTTGTGTTCTTGAAGACGATAAAAAAAATAAAGGAAAAAAAACCATTGACCTCAAGAAAAAAATCAATAATCACATGGTGAATGACAGAGAAGCATTTATATGGCAACAAGAAGCAAGAAAGCCCACCAACACCGTCCTCCACACAACTAAACCTTTCTTTTTTCTCCCCTCTTTCTCGCATCAAACACCATTGCTTTGCACCCACAAAGAGAGAGGGAGGTATCTTTTAATTCGAAGCTAAAAAAACTGGCTTCAACTTCACAATTTCCTTTCTTTCCTTTTCCTTTGTTTTTGTTTTTTACACTCTTTAACCGCTATTACCTTCTAAAACGCTTTTTTTTTTTTCAGTTTCGTATTCACATTCACAGTTTGAAAGGTTCCCTTTTCAGGCTCTTTAACGACAGCCCAATTGAGTTTTAACTTGTTTGACGCTATTTAGGTATGCCCATTACTTGCTTTTGGTTGAATTCCTCGCCTGTCTTGTGATGTTTGGCTTTGTTCAGCAGCTGTTTTTTCATGTTTTTGTGATTAAGTATTGGCTCTTGATTGCAAAAATGGACTTCTTATATCTGGGGTTGCGATTATTGAATTAGAGCTTGTTTCATTGGATGTTTGTTTTTCTATGATAGTAGAATTGCTTAATGTTAGGTCTTTAGCATGTGAAACATTGGAGCTTTCTTTATTGAATGTTAGAAGGTTCTTTTATGAATTTAAAGATTGTTTGTTATGCGGTCCCAAAGAATGGTGTATTCTGTTTGTTGCTTGCTTTCTTAATGAATTTGGAGGTTGTTTGGCATTGGTGTATGTGTATAATAGGATTGTAGCTTGTTTGATTAATGAGTTGCTTATTTTGTTTCAATTGAAAGATTGTTGACAGAAGGGTTCCTAGTGTGCACGATATTGGAGCTTTTTGATTGAGATATGACTCGAAGGGTGAGGAGAAAGTTGGCACACTCCAAGGAAAAAAATAAGGAGATTGTAGGCAGTAATTCAGAAAATCCAGATGATGGATGTTTGCGCTCCAGTACCATTTGTGACCTTGATTGGATGGCATTGCCTGATGACACAGCTATTCAGCTATTTTCTTATTTAAATTATCGAGACCGGGCCAGTTTGTCGGCAACATGTCGAACATTTAGACTGTTAGGTTCCTCTCCTTGTTTATGGGATTCTCTAGACCTTCGGTACCACAAGTTTGATATTGCAGCAGCACAGTCGCTGTCTTCTCGATCCAAAAATCTTCGGAAGCTTCGGTTTCTAGGGGCAGAGTCAGCAGATGCTATTATTAGTCTTGAAGCGAGGGACCTTCGTGAAATTAGTGGTGATTTCTGTCGGGATATCACAGATGCTACACTTTCAATGATAGCAGCTCGACATGAGATGCTTGAGTGTCTCCAACTTGGGCCAGATGTGTGTGAAAGAATCACCAGTTTTGCAATCAGAGTAATAGCACTTTGCTGCCCCAAGTTAAAGAGACTTCAGATTTCAGGTGTTAAGGAAGCTACCGGGGAAGCCATAAATGCTTTAGCTAAGCATTGTAGGCAATTGGTGGAGGTTGCATTCATGGAATCCAATTCTGTTGATGAACTTGCATTAGGAAACCTGACTTCTGTCCAATTTTTGTCACTGGCTGGAACAAAAAACCTGAAATGGAATTCAGCTTCATGTGTTTGGAGTAAATTGCCCAAGTTGGTGGGGTTAGATGTGTCAAGGACAGATATAACTTTCAGCTCTGTCATGAGATTGTTTTTGTCATCCCAATACTTGAAAGTGTTGGTTGCCTTGAACTGTCCAGTTTTTGAAGCTGAAGTTGATAATCACATGACATATAATCATAAGGGAAAAATATTACTCACAGTTTTCAATGACATTTTCAAGGCAGTAGGCTCGTTATTTGTCGATATCACTGAAAATGAGAGCAACAACTTATCTTATTGGAGGAAAGTAAAGAGCATCGACAGAAGCATGGATGTCATTGCTACTTGGATTGAATGGATTTTCTCACATTTTCTTTTACGTATCGCGGAGAACAACCCCAAGGAGCTTGATGCTTTCTGGATCAAGCAAGGAGCAGCACTGTTGCTTGATTTATTGCAAAGCTCACAAGAAGATGTTCAAGAAAGAGCAGCCAATTCAATTGCTACTTTTGTTGTGATTGACGATGAAAATGCCACTGTTGATTCTCAAAGAGCTGAGGTAGTTATGCAGAATGGTGGAATACAGCTGCTTTTGGACCTTGCTAGATCTTGCCGAGAAGGACTTCAGTCTGAAGCAGCAAAGGTAAGGGTGATTTCTTTTAGGTGCCATTCCTCATCCTTCTTGCAATTTGAAAGACATTTGGTCAGTCATTGAAAATTATTGAATAAGAGTTGGAAAAGGCTAGGTTTAGATATGACTCGAAACAAAAGTTAGATGCTTAAGCTACTAAATTTTCTTACTCCTTGAATTCTTACTTCTCACATTTTGTTCATAGAATTTGATTTCCTGAGAAGTTAGTTACTTGGCATAATCCTGTAACGCTGTTGACCTGTGCAGGCTATAGCAAATTTGTCTGTAGATTCAAAAGTTGCAAAAGCTGTTGCTGACATTGGAGGAATTAATATCCTTGTCGGTTTGGCTAGGTCAGTAAACAGATTGGTTGCTGAAGAGGCTGCTGGAGGCCTGTGGAATCTTTCCGTTGGAGAAGAGCATAAGGTTGTGGAAATTGAAGCAAGTTTATGATGCCATAACCTAAAAATTATGTGACTTACTCTAATCAATGCTGTTTGGAAATTGAAGCAAGTTTATGATACCATAACCTAAAAATTATGTGACTTACTCTCATCAATGCTGTTTACAGGGTGCCATTGCTGAGGCTGGCGGTATAAAAGTTTTGATTGACCTTATTTATAAATGGCACGCTGGCAATGATGGGGTACTTGTATGTATCCTGCATACATATAATATAAGCATCACTTGCTACATGATTCTGCAACTTGTGTAGCATTTCAATTAAGAATTATGGGCTGGTGTTTGCACGCTTGTTTTTCAGGAACGAGCAGCTGGAGCACTGGCAAATTTGGCAGCTGATGACAGCTGTAGCATGGAAGTGGCAGTGGCAGGCGGTGTCCATGCTCTTGTAATGCTTGCTAGATCCTGCAAGTTTGAAGGAGTGCAAGAGCAGGTGATCCTGGTTATAGCTTTTAATCTGTGCATATGTTCACAAGTAAATGGTCATTTTCTGAATATGATATGCGAGCGTCATGTTTATGGCATGTGATTCATTTACTAGATTAAAAGTGGGTTCTTAACTGCTGCATTCTCTGTTGCTTCTCTTCTTGACCAGGCTGCTCGTGCATTGGCCAACCTAGCTGCTCATGGAGATAACAATAATGACAATGCTGCTGTTAGGCGAGAGGCAGGAGCACTTGAAGCATTGGTCCAACTCACTTCTTCCCAGCATGAAGGTGTAAGGTAATCTATTTTTCTTTCAGCTACCTATGGTATTAATATAATAGTTAATAACGATCCTACTCAAGCAAATAACAAGATAATCTTAATGTATTTTGGATAATTCTAATAAAAAAAGTAATTTCACTCTCCTTTTGAAAAACTTGCCATTCATTTTCATTGTTGTTATTTGAAGAGCACTATCATTCTAAATTTTTAACTATTTTGTTTGGCTTGAATTTACAATTACAATTACAAAATAAATTAAATGAGAAAGAAAAACATTTTTTCTTTCACTTCAGTGCTACACGGGCGCATTGTGGACTGTTATAGTACGGTCGAGTATGACCCTTTTTTTGTCCTTGAACAATTACTTAGTTTTGTACATTGAATTTTTTTTTTCAATTCCATCCTCCCATGTCATTACATGTTCGCACAGTTTTAAATCTAAAAATTTATTTCGGTTTGCTTGCTACATTGCATTCGTGATGTCAAAAAATGTCCCGGCACTAAATTGATGGTCGCTTTGCAAAATAGGATTTAATTTTATCAATTAAAAAAATTGAAACAACAGGGATCAAATTTATCTTAGACACAAATGAACTTTTTTTACCGTTCATGGTTGCAAAAAACTACATTTTGGTCCCTGAAGTTTTTGCCTTTTCATTTCTCGTCTCTGTTCTGTTTTTCTTAGGGTTTTACATTTCAGTCCTAAAACTCATTTATTTTATGTCCCAGCTCTCGGAATTTGAAAGGAGAGAGAGCATTATCGAAAAATGAGAAATGAGAGAGAGTTATTAGAAAAAAACATCTTGCCATTAGTTAGATGCTCGATTTTGCAGGAAAAAAATTGGTTTTATTGTTTGCAAAAAATTAAAAATAAGGGGACCAAAATCAAAAGTGGATGAAAAATGAAGGTTTTTTCCTAGCATTGTTCAATCAATGATTTTTGAAAAGAAAAGCCTTGGGAGTTTTCTTAATTTCTATTTTGGTCCCCTTAGTTTCTCAATTATATGTTTTAGTCCAAATGTTTATTTTATTTACTTTTAGGTCCTTGGGTTAAAGGGAGGAGAGAGAATTGCTAGAAAACGGTAAAGAACAAAGAAAGTTGTTGGGTGTCCTTCAGGATGGTTTTCTTTTCATAAATTTTATTAGGTAGTTTTGTAGTGTATATCAATTTTTTTTGTTGTCATATAGTTAAATTCCAAAAAAATAAGTTATTAAAACTACTATGCCCATGACTTGGGTTAAGGGTTTGATGAGTTAACTTGAGTCGATCCAAAATATCATCATCTTAGTATATAAAAAGAAAATATTAAAACGATATCGTTTTGATTTTTTTTAAATCAAATTGGGTTTTAATCGGATCATATTGGGTCACTCTTACCTGATTCAATTTTAAACTCGATCAAGCCAGGAAACGACCTGAGTGGGAGGGTCTCTAGGTTAGCCTGCCAGGATGGGTTAGGTTTGCTGACATTGCTAAAAAGTTTTTCACAATATTAAAATAATATCGTTTTGATTTTTTTAAAAAATTAAATTGGATTTTAATCGGATCATATTTGATCACTTTACCTGATTCAATTTTAAACTCGATCAAGCCATTAAAGGACCTGAGTGGGAGGGTCTCTAGGTTAGCCTGACAGGATGGGTTAGGTTTGCTGACATTGCCAAAAAGTTTCCCACAATGCATAGTCAATGTATTGCCCTTATATTTCTTAATGTTTTTGCGTCAAAATTAACATATTTTCCATAAGAAACAAAATTTATTGAAAAAAAAAAACAAGTGAAAGATGGATCACAGATAAAAGAGTTGAGAGATGATTTTTTTACTCTTATTTCAAACCTTCTATTTTTTTTTTT
>Ga0325411_1009955_pt1 | contig 10080 bp, 8 predicted proteins | sample PopdelMetagenome_13_FD_206181 | JGI IMG/M metagenome (GOLD analysis project Ga0325411, IMG submission 206181) | Populus deltoides microbial communities from Bellville, Georgia, United States - Xylem-PdIQD-R4 | ecosystem: Host-associated > Plants > Phyllosphere > Stem > Wood/Secondary xylem...
TGTGAGGAGGGAACATTGATTAGTTTTTGTTAATACTATTTAGCTAAGTAAAGGGAGTTCATATTATTCATTAGCTATATTGAGAATTTTATTGTTATTTGTTTTATTGTATAAAATATTGGAGTAAATTGGACTTCTAAAATTAGTTGAGGTATGCACAAGTTATTCTAGATATCCATATTAATAATAATAATAAAAAATATGGAGCAAACAAGTTAGGAATCATCTTCTTATTAATATTTCCTCTGGTTTGCTTCCTGATTTTTGCCTGTGGAGTTTGTTGATTTATTAGGGGTGAGTTTTCTGCATTAATTTACAAAAAAAAAAAGGGGCACAGAGTTATTCTCCATTGAGTAGCATGATATTTTCACAAGCATTAAAGCCTTCAGCTGTGTTTGGTTAGTGTCTGAAATAAAATAAATAACTATAGAATAAAGAATAAAAATATATTTAATTAAAAAAATAAAAACAAAAAAATAAAATAAATTTGTTCTGCTGGACAAACCCTCTGCACATAGGAATGAAAATCCAACTGACATTCGTAGGCATACAGTAAGACATGGAGAAACCATTGGTTTGCTGTATATCCATAAGATTCTCCGCATCCTTGTGACTATTTTTATTTTTATAATCCAAATTTTTTGTCATACTTTATTGCAATTGTCATCATACGATTATGTTGCTTTTCAGGGGATTCCCAAGCGTGTCTTTACTGAAAAACTATCCTTTTATCTCCTTATCTGTCTTTGGGATCTTGCAATGTACAGTTATTATTATTATTTTTTTATTAATATGAGTGTTCGAGTCAACTTATGCGTATATTAATGAATTTCATAAGTCTTAAAATTAATAACCATATAAATTTTCAATAACTCAAGATTTATAGAACTCAAACTGGTAACTTTTAAAAAATAAATTTAAAACCTAACTAATTTATTCACACTCCCTACTTTACAGTTCACGAACTATCCAATTAACATACTGTTTCCTTTTATTTTTGAGAAGCATAAGATTGAGTCTTGATTGTTGAGATACGATTAGCAGCATCTCATAGTTTCTACCAGTTTGACTATAATGTAACAGTCGCAGTATATTCAAATTATATCATGCCCATTAAGCATCGTGCCACTGTGCAAATGGGTGATAAAGGGCAAGGACAAACAGATGAAATGCCACTTGAGCCAAGCAGAGAATAGACAAGATTTATTGAAATTTACCAAGGCAAGTTTTCACAGCAAACAATCCCTGAAGAAGCGTGTGCGAAAGCTTTTGCAAAAGTGTTTTGCATTGTGAGACAGAGAAATGGGTCCAAAAATACTTTTCTGGTTCAAACCCCTGCATATTTGACATTTCTCCTCAATTCCTTCAATTGTACAATGTCAGTACAAAGCTTCCTGGACATTCTTTCCTACAAATAGTTTTGGTTGGCTAACTAATTTTGCAATTCAAGAACATAAAGCAACCCTCCCTGTATAACCTGTTTCAGGCATTTCTCCTACAATGAAGAGCTCTAATGATCATGCAACAACCATTTTAGCATGCCAATTAAAAGGGTGGTAGGTGAATGGTGCACGTGTTGCTCAGCACTTAGCCGTAAGAGTGAGAAACAACCATGTTCAAGATTGGAAGAAAAAAAGAAGAGGCAAAGGATCAAGCAAGTAGTTGTTGGTCAACAGGAATCCTCACTCAAAAAAACGGTCGGCTATGAGATATCTCCAAATTTCATTTTATTTAAATAAATCAAAATTGTACAAGACAAAGTAGACTAACCCACCTAGATAAAGATCCACCAGATAAAATCTACTCGAGGTGGGATTGCTCTTCTGATTCTTTATACAGATGTTCTCGTGCTCTCGATAAATGTAACGCAACTAAAATTCTGTAAATAAGGCATGATCTAAAAAGAAGCACATGCTAATACGTCTCTAAAACATGGAGCAGCTTCAGCTGAAAATGAATACACACAAAAATTTCCATCTAATGGCTCCCCCTCTGAAAATGTTAAACGAAACATGTGAGGCATGATGGCAAAAGCCAAAGGGTCAAAACTAGGGAAAGAAATTGCTGTCACATGTAGCTTCACTGCTTCTTATCTAGGGAGAGAAAGAATGGGATCTCAAAGGGATAAAGATTTATACCTCCTCACGCACATGTAATTTTTTTAACTACCTCAAAGCCACACCCGACAACAGACTATGCTGTGTTTTTCTTGTTTCTAAAGCTCTCCTTCAGCAAAGCAAATTTTTTCTTGCACTGGTTTATAGTTTTCCCAGGAACAGCAGCAGCAACCCGCTCCCAACGTTGACTGGTTTCTTTTGGGAATGTTTTTAGAGCCTGAACCAGAGCTCTTTCTTGCACCGCAGACCACACATCTTGGTCAGCACTTGAAGACACCCCATTTGCAGTGACCACATCATCAGTTTTCTGCTTGTCCGTGTCACTTGAAGACTCTTCTTGAGCCACCTTTGCAGCACTACTTTCAAGTGCTTGAACAGTTGATACCCCTTCTATTTCCTCTCTAGTTGAAAGGGGAGATTCAATGGATTGTGCAGGTTTCCTCTTCTCAAGAAAAGAATTAAAAGCTTTAGAGGAGTCAGGTTTCTGAAGGAGGACTGTTTTTGTTGCTTTTAAAATTTCTTCAACAGATCTTCCTGTACCAATGTAGTCTGATATAACCTCCCACCTCCGTGATGTTCCTTTAGGATATTTCTGCGTTCCTTTTCTCAGAAGCTCAATTTCTTCTCGGCCCCAAGGTTTCTCCTTCTTTCCAGAGCTGCTTAATGGGGAACTTCCATTGGAGTTCAAAGAGCCATTCTGCTGTGAAATCTTCTTCTCTTCTTGTTTACTGCTCCCAGAATCATGATCACATCCACATACATCTCTCAGTACTTTTGCTTGCTCTAGCACTTCTTTGCCTGCAATCCTGTCACATAAACTCCTAAGCTGCTCAATATCCAGTGACATACAAAGATTCTCCACATCAGCCTCGCTAAGATTGAGCAAACACTGTGACAGAACAGATCCTGAAAGAGTTCGAAGGCGACTCCGCTCTTTACGCAAAAGCTTCTTCTCTTTCTCCTTTAATTTCTTCTGCTGTAAAGCAGCTTCAGCAACACGTTTTTCCTCCTCTTCTTTCTGGCGTTTCTCCTCTTCAGCAGCCCTTGCAGCTTCTTCTTCTTGCAACCTTTTTGCCAAATATTTAGCTTCCTTCTTTCTTTGCTTCTCGGCTTTCTCCTCCTCCTTTCTCCTCAATATTCTTGGGTCTCTCTTATAGGCACTGTCAACAAGAGTACGTATCCTTGCATAGTCTTCCTTTCTTGCCTTTTCTGAAAGCTTTGCATTCTGCCTCTCCATCCATCTCTTGTGGTCACGAGATTCGGCTTCTTCAAGATCAAATTCATCCGCATGAGGGAACTCTCTCCAGCTTTTAAAGCTGTACCAAAAATTATAAAAGCTATCTACTTCTTTTAAAGAAGTTTTCTCATCACCTAAAGATGGGACTGTTTGGTTAACTGACCATCGTCCATTCCTCATAAAAGCAGGACCAAACACCTTGAAGAAGTCTTGAGGGGCACAGTCAGTGGGAATTTCATCATCAAACTCATCTGTAGAGTCATATATTCTTCTCTTCACAGGATCAATCAAAGCTTCATATGCTTCTTGGATTGCTTTAAAGTGGCTCTCTATTTCATCCTTTTTTGCTTGTTTTGCAGCCTCACTTTCCTCGGCAAGAAGAATAGCAGCCTGTTTGTCTGGATGATACTTCAAAGCAACCTCACGATAGCTTTTCCGTATTTGTTCTTCTGTGGCAAGATATCTCAAATGGCCTAAACCCAACAAGGCATAGTGATCCTGTTGAGTATCTCCAGATCCAGATTTCTTTTTACCTTTGGTGCTATAGGATTCAGATGATGGCATGTATGATTGTTGTTTGTCATTGGACACTTTCTGATCTTCAGTCTTTGTGCCTTCCTCCTCCCAGCCAAGGAGTTTTAAAGCAGCAGTGTGAAAAGCATGCCCAGCTGGTTCCAATTTCAAAGCTTTGATTGGAAGGCCATTTGAAGAAACATGCAATGGCTGTCCATCTACAAGCTCTTGTGAGTAAGAAATAAGACGAAGAGTAGTTTGGATGGCCATGACGTTACCAATATCAATCTCCAAAATCACCTCAATTTAGAACCCTGTTCAGCAATCAGTGTTGTAGCTATCTTCAAGCTGCTCTGGAACAAAGCTTCAATCAGTAAATTCATGCAGAAGAAAGTACAAGGATTAATACTTTCTAGCAATAATCCAAGGAGTGTGACTTGGTCAGCATGTTGTAGAGTACAGGGACAGTAGACAGAACATGCTAGTTGACAGGTATATTGACTAGCATGAATCAGCAGAAAATAAAAAAGCATACACACGCAGTTGAAAGCCACTTCACACACTTGAACATGCCTTTATAAATATTAGAGCACCCATCTCAAGACCATCAAGCTCTAAGTTGTATTGGAACAATATTTATCAACTCCAACACAACATTAAAAGCCCACAGAAAAGCAGCAATTTTCTAATGCCCTGCCACAAAAGTTAATCTACTTTATTTCAAAATAAAATAGCAATAAGTAACATTCCAAGTCCTTATGAAAGCCTAAAAGACATTATGTCATATGAAAACATGTAACATTCAATTTTCATTAAAAATGAAAATTTTTAAGAAATTAAAAAAACATTATAAAATACACATAAAAGCGTAGGAGTCATCAACATGCCAAGTATTTTACGTTCAGCAATCACCTACAAACACTCCGTCAATAACACCAATTCTACCATTAAAATTACCATATAAAAAAAAAGACACCAAATTTCTCCAGTACACGTTCGTAAGAACTTCTCAAGAACAATGACAGCTCTCACCCAACTCCTCCTCAATCACAAAAATCATCACCCAACTACGCTCATGGGTTCTTGGATTTATTCCAGAAAGCTCACCAGACTTCATATCCTTGTAAATACTCTTCAATGAGTTCACGTTAATATCAAAACACAAGGCCCTGTCGTTAGCAAACTTGGAAATTTCATCCAACATTAAATTAAATCGATAGCTAAATCAACCCCTTCTCAGCATTCGTACCAATATTAAACACGAGACCTTAGTAAATCAAAATAAGCAAACATCAGGCTAATTTGTAACTTCGCTAACGTCATTAAACACAAATGATCATTTAACCCTCAACGTTAGCTATATAAATCACGTAAAGCAAGAAAATAATCCAGCAGATAACATAAAGAAGCAAAATTGATGGGAAAATAACCACGAACTAGACTTTATACGAAATCAGACCACATAAAAACGATCAAAACATCGATCACTTAAAATCGCAAAAAGGGATTTCAAGAAACAACAAAAACGACAAAACGTGAACAATCAGAGCTGAAAAAACGACCAAATAGTAAATGAAGAGCAGATGTTGTTACCTGAGTTTGAGGTGTTCGCTTGTTTATTGGAGAGATGGAGCTCCAAAGGAGGGCTCTCTTTCTCGAGAGGAAATATGATTGCGGTTACAAATTAGGGTTTTTCTAGGATTCTGAGAATTGTGAGGAATTAGGGTTTTTGAGGGGGGCGCAAAGCAGTGGAGATGGCAAAGCAAGGGAAAAAGAGGCTGCTTGCTGCTGTTCTTTTTTCGCTATTGATTTTGCTTCCGTTGAGGTTTTATAGATGGATGGTTGGATTCACGGGTGGCTTCTTATTGGGCCGGGCTTACGTGTCCACTTACCAACTAGCGCGTCGCGTTTATTCTATTTATTTATTTTTAAATTAATTTTTGTATTAAAGACCTGAAAGCTGGACAATCCTTGTCCCTTGACACACGAAAGTTCAGTATTTCGGTAACTTGCTTTTTTAAATAAAATATTAAATTGATTTTTTTAAATAATTTTAATATATTAATAAAAAAATTATTTTAATATGGTTTTCATTAAAAAATATTTTTATAAAATCACTGTATTATTAAACATACACTTAATCTCCATTTATTGAAAGATTGATTTGTTAAACAATAATCACATGAAGCTATTTTATAATATTTTCTAATATATTTTTTAAAATAATTTTGTTTTTTAATTTTTAATTTAATTAGATAGAGCAAAAATGATAAGAATTCAAGATTATTATTTAATAAAGAAACTCAAGATATGAAATAATACTTCTAAAATAATTTTAAATTAATATATTGTACTAAAAAACTAAATTACTATATATAACGATATCATCAACTTAACTCAATTAATTAAATACTTTCAATAATAAAGTATTTTAATTAAAAAAAAATCAGTAATTTTTGTAGGCATCATTCATGATAAAACATCCACTCCCTTTAATTATTCAATAATACATTTTTATTAATATATATCATATTTATTATCTATTTTATAATTTAAATATTTATATATATTGAATTTTATATATTTCATATTAAATAACATGTACATGATACAAATTTATATTTTTTTTACTTTAGGCGATTCCTAATTGCAGATAGAGCTGCCTAAAATGGACTGATCAACATCTGGTTATATTGTGGCAGTACTTTCTTCCTCAGCCATGTCTCTCTCACCAAAACCCCTCTTGCATCGCTTGGTAATTCTTCTTCTTCCTCTTCTTCCTCTTCCTTTTTCCTTTCCTCTTTTTCATGGAAAAGTAATTCCTTGTTTCAAATCTGCTAATCAGTGTTTCAACGAGCTTCCCTGCATTTACACTTTTAGGGTTCCCACTCGGTTCCACCTACAGAAATCAAAGAGCCCCTCATCAAACCTGTCCCACTTTCAACGTCTCTGCTCAGTTACTGGCGACAACAATGTGAGTACCAGTCACATTCTGACTATCCCATATTCTTAAAATGATTAATGTTTGTTTAAAAACTTTTTTTTTTGGTCTTTGGTTGTGTAAGGTTAGGTTTCTGGTTCATCGGGTTCTCACAACAAAAATCATGACCATGAAGGTATGTTATGTTGTTCTTTCAACAGTATGGTGTTGAAAATTTGATGAATGTATTGTGTTGCCAGCTAAATTATCCGGCATCTTGCCTTGTTTTCCAGGCTCAAGGAAAAGGAGTGAAATGAGTCGATCGTCAGCTTCGAATGAGTACTTTCTTGTTATTCATTGTGCTGACATTCTTTTGTTTGTTAATAGCATGATGATGGCAATGCTGTTGCTTTCTTGCTTACCCTTGAATATAATACATAGGAATGTACAGATTGATTTTCTTTTTTCTTTCTGCTAATTGCCTTGTTGATTAGAGGCATGGAGATTTCTGTTCGCGATGAATGTTTTATAAACGGAAGCTATATATAGCTTTGAATTAATGGGTTGGATTACTTTTTGTAAAATAAGTATTGTCTGAATGGTGTGATTTTACTGTCGTTATAAACGGAGAGAAGAAAAAGTAAGTTAGAAATGCATGAATATCTTCTCTTGTTCATCAGGGTTTGAATTGTATGTGTACTGATTTAGTCCTTTTTTTTTTTAATTATTTAACTTGTCACCAGTTTGTTGAAGAAACTAAAGAGATATGGGATTTCTGGAATATTATCCTATGGGCTTTTGAATACTGCCTACTACCTTACAACCTTTCTCTTGGTGTGGTAAGTGAAGTAACCTTTTATAAGAATCACTTGGTCCATGTTTCTTTTAATGTGCATAAAACCCCAGAGTGTGACAAACTTGCGAGGTTTGTGCTGTTTGATCATGGAAGCCTGTCACTCACATCATTCAGCACACCTTCAATGCTAATTGGCAAGCTGTGGGTTTGAAATTTGTGACCAAAGAATAATTATACCTTCTCTTAATGTGGTGTACGTTGCTTTATCTCTAGACTTTTGAGTAGTCACATTTCTAGAATTCTAGGTCATGAAACATCATCATTCTGTAGAGGAGTCTGGTAAATGAATGTTTGATGAAAGAATCCAGCTATGGCTCGATTATGAATAAAAGAAGCTTACTTTTAGGGAGCCTTATTGGATCTTCTCATTGAGAGAAACATAGTGTCCACTTAAAGTTGGAATAAATGGATTAAGTATGTTGTTTTCTTTTCTCCCACACAAATTCATTTTCTTGATATATTAGACCGGTTCTTGTATAGGAGGAGGATGTTGGGGTGCTGATTTGATAATTCAAGTTGCTGCTATAACTAAGTTTGGGTGTCACTTATATGATTTTTTATCTTTGAATTTGAAGGCAGATTCAAAGTTATGTTGTTTGTGGACTGTCTTGGGCTTATACTCTACAGCCTTTGAAATTTAAGATTACTTCACTTGCTTACCAGGTTCTATGTTGCTCCTGCACCTGGAAAAATGGGTTATTTCGCTGCTGCTGAAAGGTAAATTACTGATCTTTCTAAACATCAATGGGACTATAAAATAGCATGGAAATTTAACTTGCTGCAGATTTCTCAAAGTGATGGCAATGGTGTGGGCTGGGAGCCAAGTTACCAAGCTCGTGAGAGCAGGAGGGTGAGCTGCTAGAACTCGACTTTTCTTTCTTCATGTTACTTGTCTAATTGTAAAGATTGATATCATGACCTTAAATAACCAGGAGGTGTTCAGGAATTGTTAATGCCACTGTTTTTTCCTGGTCATGTTCACTTGAAGTCGATTCAATCTAGATTTCAAAATTCATAAATTTTGTTTGTTTTTCTTCTGTTTTTGGGGCTTAACAAATGGATAGTTTTATGGGTTGTTTGGGTTGCTGCTGAGGTCCGATGGTCCTCAAGCATTGGGACACTGTAACGAGTAATGACCATAGTTGGAACATTTCTCAAAAGTGTCTGAAATTAAACGAACAAACCAGAAAACATAAAATATTTGGAGATATAAATTCCTGGTCTGATGCGCAATTGCTGTTACATTAATGCAATTTAGAGGAACTAAACCCCTGTTTTCAACCTCAGCAAAGAATTTGTTTCCCAAAGTTGCAAGGACATGGATGTAGTTGAACCTTGTGAGCTTGTTTTATATTAAACTAAGACAGTTTTCTGTTGGATTGCTTCATGGTAATTCTTTTTTTCTAGATCATGAACCATCATTTCTATTTTATCCACCTCTCTTTTTTTCCCCTTGTCCTTGTTTTATGATTTTGTTTGATGTTCTTATACTACTATTTTGCATATAGAATTGGATGATTCCCATCCACAGTAAGGCTCTTTTACTATCTTTTTAAATCTTTTAAGCCTAATTTAGTAAGTGCATTATATATTTTGAAGCATTTGTTTCTTAAAGAGATACCTATTGCCCAGGGCCCTTGCTCTTGCACCTTTTGTAGACAGAGGATTGTCATGGTTCACTGTCAAATTCAAATTTGAGTCTCAGGAGAAGGTACATATCTAATGTTTGGCATTTTCGTAACATTCTCATTCATTCGATTATGTGTAGCCATTACATTTTACTGTTTCAGGCTTTCATAGCAATTGTTGGATTCTGTTTTGGACTGGCCCTCATTTTATTTCTAGTCATGACATTGCTCTGGGCATAAAATCATCACTTCGTTCTCTTATAGGTAGGGGGTGTTTCCATTTTTCTTCCCCGCAAAAATAAAGGTTGGCATCCCTTGATTACCGTCACCTTTACATTATTTATTAATGGTGACCTTGACCTGTTCCAGGTGGAGCATATACCATGTGAAGCAAAGGAGCTGCATCAATGTTTCGAAGATGAAACTACCAAGCATAGGCATGTGACCAATGTTGATTCTCCCGTGGATTCAAGGCCATCCATATTTGGTGGTGAAAGTTGCAGAGATCCAGCGTGATAAAAAAAAAAAAAAAAACAGAGAGAGAAAAGAAAAGCTTATCTTTTACTCTTCTCCTACGAAACCTTTTTTTCTTGACCATCAAATAAAAAGCACTGTCATCTCATTGCAGAGAGCACAATAATTTCCCGCCGAGAACTGCTATTCTGACATCACAATGCTGTATTCTCAATTAAGTTTCTGGTCATTTCTTTTTGGCTCAGACCAGGAACAAGAACAGGACAGGGATGCCTGTTTCAAGGAAATAATCTCTTCTGCTAGCTGTATGACTCACAAGAACAGGACAGGATGTC
>Ga0325411_1009957_pt1 | contig 10079 bp, 5 predicted proteins | sample PopdelMetagenome_13_FD_206181 | JGI IMG/M metagenome (GOLD analysis project Ga0325411, IMG submission 206181) | Populus deltoides microbial communities from Bellville, Georgia, United States - Xylem-PdIQD-R4 | ecosystem: Host-associated > Plants > Phyllosphere > Stem > Wood/Secondary xylem...
TTAGCTAATTGTTGGGTTTGGCCACCGCTATGGCTGCTGACACGAAGAGAATCCACTTGTTTTCTCCTAAAAACACAGCTCCTGAAGCTGAATCCCTCATTCCCATTCCCGTTGCTTTGCATGTCAGACACACCCATAAACAAACTGACATAAAACTCTCTTGTTTCTTCTTCTTCTTCTTAATAATAATAATAATAATAAAAGACGGTGTGGAGAATGAAGAAGGGATGGGAGGGGGGGGTGGCTGGCTTTTTGGGTACGTTGAATCTGCCCTGAATTTGAAACCAAATCCAAAACTGAGAATTGGAGGATCGAGAGAGAGAGAAAGAGAACAATATGTAATTATTATAAGTATATTGAAGAATTTTGATCCATCATTGACACGCACACTTTACTTGCGTGTCTTCTTTTTGGATATGCTTTTGGAAAGCAAACAAATAGATGTAACTGATTTTTAAAACAAAGGCAGATTTTGATTATTGTCATATAATAGAAGAGACAAGATGAAAAAAACAGATAAGACACTATAGAAAAGAAAATTAAAACAGAATTGTAGAAGATAAAATAATTTTTTTAATATTTTATTTAGTTACAATGAATAAAATATAAAAAAAATATAAAATAGTATATTTTAGTTTTAATATGTATTATTAACAAACTTATATATTTTAAAAAATAATTAGATATTTTTTCTTACTTTAGTTTATATTAAATATTAAAATTAATAATATTATAATAATAGTAGTTCTAAAATTATGATTGACCTGACTAGTTCACTTGGAGCTTAGATTGGAGCTTAGATTGGTTTGAATTTTTTTTTAAAAAAAGAATGATCGATTCGAACTAACTTAGTTAAAAATTCAATTCAACATGGGATAAAACATGAATAAAAAACTCATTGATTTTTTTTAAAAAAAATTGGTCAAAACTAGGTTGCTTTGATTATTTTTAAATTTTTTTTTCAGCCGGGTTGACTTTCTTGATCAGTGACATGAACCTTGCATCAGGTCGACTCTTGAGTTAGGTTTTTAAACTATGATAATATCCATTTTTATTCATACATGAACTCGGGTTAACCCGTGTTGGCCCTCTCGACATGTGACCTGGGCCCTTTCACGGTCGACTTCCGAGTCATGTTTTAAAACTATAAAAATAACAATTTTATCACTACATTCACCTAGGTTAACTCTGATTATCCTTCCTAATTCGTGATCCAAGCCTTACCCTGAGTTAACCCTTGAATAAATTTTTAAAATTTTGATAATAACCACTTTTATTTTATGTTAACCCGGGTCAACCCGGGTTGACGTTCCTGACACATGACCCGAACCTTACCTTGGGTTGACACTTGAGTCGAGTTTTAAAATTATGTTAATAACTACTTTTGTCCTTACATTGATCCTGGTCAACGATTAATCTCATTCGTGACCCAGGCCTTATCTCAAGTCATCTATTGAGTCGAGTTTAAAATTATGATAATAACTACTTATTCTTACGCTGACTCGGGTCAACCCGGATAGTGATCCGAGTCAAGACTAGTGACCCGAGATTCGCCCTAGATCGACTTTTGAGTTAAGTTTTAAAACTATGATAATAACTATTTTTATCCTTACATGTTTTAATTGGACAATTTTGGAATTGGGAGTTTTTACAAGGATATTTTACGAATAAAAAATATTGTCTCTGAAGACTTTTTTTTGTACCTCTTGTTTTGGAAGTACATAAATTCACTTCAAAATTATCTCAAAAATAGATTAATTTTTATGTCTCTATCTTTGTCTCTTCTACCATACACGTCATTGTCTTTATTGTCTTCGTTCCTATTATCTTAGGACAATAATCAAATGCTACCTAATAGTTATAATTATAATTATAATTATATATAAAAAATAATTCCTAAGTTGAAAACATTATAACTGTCTCACAGGACAAACATAACAAAAATGTTTCTTTTTTTATTAGTTTGGTATAAAGATCAAAATAAGAAAGAGATAAGAAAAATAAAAATTAGTCATCGAAGCCACATTGTTTACTCGTTGCTAACACATGTTATCCTGGGATGGAGAACCCATTGACATGATTCAAACATCACCAAGAAGGGCCATGGATAGAGCTAGGAAGAAGCTGCCTGTGCCACTGGAATGTAACGGGCTTTCTCACATGTTGACAATTGTAACGCACACCTCAAATATTTTTTTTTAATTTCATCCCTTTTTTTCTCCCCGGTTTGGCCTTAATTAGGCTCAGATGAGATGAAATCTAGAACTAAATTGAAAAGCAATCAAAGAATTAAGGACCAAATCAAAAAATTGAAATGAAAGAGATCGATGGCCAAATTAAGTTAACTTATTATGGTCATGTAACAACCTAGGTCATAAATTTGGAAGGTTAACCTGGGTTGACTGTGTTGATCCAGTCTGGTGTCGTCTTTTTTATTTTCAATTAGTAATTTTTTTTATTTTATCATTTTACAGTTTGTTGTTTTGCATTTGAGCATCATTAGGTGAGTTAAAGGTTAAAACAACAACGACTTCAAAAACAATTTGGAGTGAGATTAGGTTATAGATGGGGCGATTGAATCGTATTTGTGCTCGTTTGGTCAGGTCACACCAAGTCAACTCCAACATGGTTGGAGTTGAACCTAAGCCATATAAGGGACCGCGACATAGAGCAAAGCTAGATAAATAAATAAAAAAAAAACAAATGAACTATGCTAACAAGTTTTTTTTTGTTTCGATTCAATTTTTATTGTTCTTTTTTCAAATAAAATACTAACACCTGATTAAATAAAAATATTAAATAGCATGACATGTTGCAAGATCATGTTTTCTATCCGTATCTAATATTTAACATCTTGGTTCAATCTTTGTTTATAATGAACGATTATTTTTAGTGTTTATTAACTCATATGGTGATCCATTATTTTTATTAAACACATTAATCAAGCTTTCAATGTGCATTTGAGATTTTTCATCGACATAAAAAAATATAACTGGACCCACATGTTTTTTTATGTCTGAAAGTGATTTGGCCCGCAACATACCACATGTACTAGAATTAGTTACTATGCACACACTTATAATTTATTGCGGATTCTCTCAGTAAAATTACCATTTTACCTTTGAGAAGGCAAACCACTTGACTGGATATGAAAGGAAATACGATCTTTTTCGTGGACTCATTAGTCATTACAAAATTAAATAGGGGTGAATTAGTCTTTTTAATTTTTTGTTGCATAATAAATTTACTAAATTACCTTTAAAAGAAAAGAAAACATATAACTTAGGCCAAGAGTTTTTTTTCTCACTATTTTTGCACAGTACAATGATTTAAATGCCCCCTAAAATTAAACTTTATTGGTTTTGTGTGCAATGATTTAAATGCCATTTTCTTTTGTCATTTCATTTTGGATTTTATTATTATTATTATTATTATTATTATTATTATTATTATTATTATTATTATCATGTGAGGTTAGGGTAATTGAGTCTTTTAATATATATATAAAATATAATTTAAATAAAAAATGGTTGGCATGTGTTAGGCGACGCTCATGCCTTTTGGGTGATGCATATAGAGCCATTTAGACTTGAAACGTTGCCTTTTAGGCCATACATTTGATGTGTCTCATTGTCCCCATCATGGTGGTGAGGTGTGTGCCTTCAGATGAGCGACAATTGAACTATGACAACGTGTTTTTTCTTCCCCTTTGTTTTCTCTCTCTCCTCCTCAAAAAATATGTTAGGCATTGCAAAAAACCAAAGAAGTCTGGTCATTTATCCATTAAATCAAATTAGGTCCCCATTTTTTTTAATTGTAATATATTTAATCTTGAATCATTTCTTGATTTATTTTTTAAGTTCATCCCTCGGAATTTGATTTTTATTTCAAATTTGAACCTTATTCTTTTGACTTTTATTTTTTCTTATACTTTTCCTAATTGAAATTATTTTTCAATCTCATCCCTCGTAATTTGATTTCATTTTTTTTGTATCAAGTTTGATTTTTTCAATTTATCCCTAATTATTTTTGTTGGTTGGGAATTTGACACTGTAATTTTTTCAGGTTTGCCTTTTATGGTGCAATCTCGTCTCATGATCCGTGTCACATGTTTTGAAGATTAGACCAGGCTGTCTTTAGTATTTTTAGGCCTTTTTTTAATTTCATCTCTCAAAATTTAGCTGGTTGGAGATTAGCTTTTATTATTTTTTTAACTTTTCTTTCTATAGGGTTATCCCAATCTCATGTCCTCATAGATTCGGTAGGTTCACTAGGATTGACTCAAGTCTTTTTTTTTGTTGCTTTTTTCTTTTAATTTCACCCTTTAATATTAGATTGATATGATGTGTTGAACCATTGTTGGTGTGTTTTGAAAGACTGGGTAAGTATAATCTTTAAGTGAAGAATGGTTTCATTTATGTGCAAACCATGTTTTCGATAAATTGTGTCAATGATTATAAAAAAAATATTTGATGTGTTGAACCGTTGTTGGTGTGTTTTGGAAGGTTGGACATGTCTAATCTCCATATAAAGAATGGTTTAATTTAAATACACACATTGTGTTGGATAAAATATATGAATAATAGATTGAGAAGATATGACGTGAGATATTGAATTGTATTATAAAAATGAGTAATGATTGGTTTAGACATTAAATTATATTACAAAAATGGGTGATGATATAATTGGACATTGAGTTGTACAAAAAAAAATGAGTGACAATAATTGAACATTAAATTATATTACGAAAATGGGTGATGATATGTTTGGATATTTAATTATTTTACAAAAATGGTGACAATATGATTTAATAAAAGTTATAATGGACCAAAGAAAATTGGGTATTGATTTGAAATATTCTTTTGAAATTTAAAGGGATATTTGAAGTGAAACCCGTGGTAAAGAGAGCACATTCCACAAGAGCTTCAGGTACACGTTCATCATATGACTTTTTTTTTTAATTAAATAAGTGTTTAGCATAATTATTTAGATTTAGGTACGCGTTCATCACATTCCACAAAAATAGGTGATGATATAATTGGACATTGAATTCTATTACGAAAATGGGTGACGATATGTTTGGACATTTAATTGTATTACAAAAATGGTGACAATATGATTTAGTAAAAGTTATAAATGGACCAAAGAAAATTGGGTATTGATTTAGAATATTCTTTTAGAATTTAGAGGGATATTTGAAGTGGAACCCGTTGTAAAGAGAACGCATTCCGCAAGAGCTTCAGGTATGCGTTCATCACATGATTTTTTTAATTAAATAAGTGTTTAACATAATTATTTAGTGTGTAAATGAAGTATGCTACGAATATGTGTTCATGAAGTGAAACTAAGCCGACTGTAATAACAAAGGTTAAGATGTAAAAACTAAGTCGGCTGAAATGGGATGAACTATGTTATGAAAATGAGTGTGTCGCGAAACTAAGTTGGCCACAATGCCGAGGGCTATGACGTGAAAATTGAGTCAATCATAAAGACGGAGGCTATGATAAGAAATTGAGTTGTCGGCAATGACAGGGGCTTTGTTGTAAATTTGAATCTACCATAATGATGGGTTCTAAAAAGTATCTTAAGACATGAGTTATGATTATTGAAATGGATAAATGAGTGTATAGTTGATGGAATATTAACCTACACATGAAAATGATTGTATAATAAAAAGGGGGTTATCATTTGATGAAGAAAACAAAATAAATTAAAAATATGGTGTAGATTGAATATGCTCGAGAAAGGTCCCTTAATGTTATGTTATTCTTAGAGTGTGGTAAAACTCTTAGTTGAAATGGATACTCATATACTTATTTTATATTCTATACTTCTATATGTTTTATAGATACATCATATTCACCATCTCTATCTTAATATCGCACTCCAAATACCTCTCAGTTATTCCACATTAGGTAGAATTTTGTAAAATAAATTAATGTTATGTAAATAAACTTATCATATGTACTTAAGCTACTAATACCATATGGATTGTAAGAAAAACAAAAAGAAGGGAAGACTTTTTTTTTTTATTTGGGGGATATTTGTATATATTCCAGAAAGTTTTGTGATCTTATTATTTTGCATGTATGTCGTATATAATTATACTTTTTGATAGAATTGATGGATGGTGAGCCTGAGGCCACCTTTATGTTGAAAAAATTATGATTTGATTTATTTTGAAATGGACCTCTGTATAAGGAAAAAGAAAACTTTTTTTAAAAAAAAAATATAGTCCATTTTGCACCAATATAATCATTTGAAAGAGAAAAAATGTTTTATAAGATTCTAAATTCCTATATTATAGGTAACTGAATGAATACCAAAAACTCAATTGAGATTATCTAAAATCCATACTCGTTGATTTTTCTAGGTCAGTCATGGATAATAGCTTTTGGTTTTAAATTTATGACCGAATAATACCAAATCCTACCTGTTGGTGCCCATTGTCATCCTTGTTTGGGATCTTTCTAATCTAGTCCATATAAATCAAGTATATGATAAAAAAATACATTATTAGAAAAAGAAAAAATTTCCTTGACCCTTCTATAGAAAACTCATGATTATACTTTGCCTTTATAATTTTGAAAATAAATCAAGAAGAGTCAATATTTAAAGTTGTATAACACTTTACATCTTTACTAATACGCCAAAAAAAAGTGAACAATTTTTTTTTTGAAATATTTATAAGATTTCCATTATATCCCAATTAATGATTAAAGTGTCATTGTTGCATTAAATAAGGAATAAATAAATAAAAATAAAATCACTAGAGTATAAATAGCTTTTTCCTCCTCCCTTGCCATCACCACCTGCAAACTAACCTAGACTTGTTCCAATTACACTAATAGTTATCTGAAGATCTAGGAGAGAGCAAAGAATGATAAAGTCTCAAACATCAAGTTTAGAAAATGCCTCCCTCAAGCCAAACTAACAAAAATCTTTGACATTAACTAGTGGCATCAGCACTCATGATGATGATTATTCTACAAACTCTTAATGCAAAACCAAGCTTACAAATACAAAAGACTCTTTGACAAACCAAATCAACAAAATTATTCCAACTAATAATCCACCTAAAAATTCATATAACTATAAGGGAATATTGGAAAAACAAAACAAAAGGTTTTATAACATGGAATCCAAAATTGATTTTTCTTTTGAATGTTGTTCTGCCTTCATAATCGTGAAACTTATTTTATAGCTTATTATTTGGTATTAAAAAGGGTTGGTTTGTGAAGTTTCATATATGAGTGTGGTAAAAATTAGTATTTGAAAAATGATGGCGACAATAATAACAAGGAAATGGGTATAAATACATGGCCTATGTTCGGCCATTCAAGAGGGAAAAAGAAGAAGAGAGAAGCTTGAGAGAGTTTAGAAAAACTAGGGGAAAATAAGAAAATTAAAGGAAAACCTTGTAAATTTGTGAGAGATAAACCTCCTAAATACTAAATTGAGACATATCATGTGAGGGGAAGTGAGAAGAAGTAGATTTGACAAAGACATGGTCATGAAAAGCAAGGGATGGAAAAGAGAAAGAAATAGAAGTGGATAAAAGTTTGTTCTTCTTACAAATTCTTCTTGATTATTGTGATTTGAAGGTGAGAATTCATTTTACTAAGACTATTGGTGTATTTAATGAGTTATGAGTGTGATATAATTATTAGAAATGAACCTTAGTTATGTGTTTTGATATTGTTATGGTGGAATGATGTTGTTTACTATGAATAGTCATTTAACATGGTTTGATTGAGAGATTTTTGTCTATAGAGGGTAAATTTGATTAGTTTAATTTATGTAAGATTCATATTTAATGGTATTAGAAAAGATATTAAAAGGAAATGGGTGTTTTGAATGATGAAGAGATACATTAAAACACTTAATTGCTTGTTAAAGTGATAAGCTAAAAACATAGATTTGTCACCAGATTTCTAACTGTAACTTGACTCTTAAAATGTTAAAATATGATATACCTATCTTCATGAAAGTTATAGGTATGAATATTAACTTTCAAATGCAACTGGATTTGCATCGTTTAGAGCTATAAAACTTTAAATATAGGCAAACAATTAATGAAAGGTCTAACTTGGAACCTACTAGACAGCTCCACATGTTATTGTAATGAGTACTTTTTTATACCTAACTGGCAAAACTAGGTTCATCATCCTTCATAAAAGTTGTAGCCTTATGTTTTATATTTCTAATGAAACATTGGTAAAGTTGACAAACGTATCTTGATAAGGAGTTTATGGAAAACCAATGTTTGTTACTTCCATTATTGAAGAGAAGCCAATGATTATATAGCTTTCATATTGAACAAAAGCCAATGTGTATTGTTTTCTTGAAACAAAAAAAAGTAGCCAATGTTATGTTTGTTGCTTCCATTGAAGAATGAGAGTCATTGTTATGTTGTTTTCATACCTAGATGAAAGCCAATGTTTGTAGCTTCCATCGTTGAATGGAAGCCAATGCTATGTTTGTTGCTTCCATCGATGAATGAAAGTTATTGTTATGTTGTTTTCATACCTAGATGAAAGCTAGTGTTTGTAATTTTCATCATTGAGTGGAAACCATTATAAGTTGCTTTCATGATTGAATGAAAGTGAATAATATATTGTTTTTATTGGTAAAAGGAAACCAAAAGGATGAAGTGTTTGTGAATATTAAATATGACTTTTAGAATGGAGATGAGGTTATGCTTGTAAAGAAATGAAGATTTTGGATTGGAAGGGAAAAGATGTTATATTAAGAAAAAGATAATTAGTATGTCGAGACTTATTATAATTTATTAAAATTATGGTGTACATTTGTGAATTTCATTATTAAACTTTTTTACAAAACCCAAATAATCCAATTTCATTTTCAATTGCTATAAAATTTCAAACTAAATTATTTCTAATTTTTTTTATTCACCTTGGCCGAAACACCCATAAAGAGAGAGATCGAATTTTTTTCTTTTTAATATGTAATTTTGGTTCATCACTTAATTATCCATTTAATTCTAATAGCATAATAAAACATCAAAATCCAATATCAACATATCAATTCATTCAATTTAATCATTTACACAATGTTTCATAACAAGATTATTCATCAGAATAAATGTATCCATACTTAAAACAAGTTAACTTACCATCTAAAATCTAAGAAGATGGTGATAAAAGTGTTGAAGATAAGTTTTTCGCTTCTCTTCCTTTCCCCCTCTTCTTGCCATCCCTTTCTTTTCTTTTTATAATTAAGAAAACTCCAATCCCTAACTTAGAACTCTATGAACCCTTTTTAGTGTTTATTTTAATTAATTTTAGCGTGGATTTTACTAGAATTTTCACAAAATGCTTACCTCCCTCCCTATGCTCATGACCGACCACTCAAGGTGAAAAGAATGGCTTCCTCAACAAGCCTCCACCCTTCTTCCAAGTTTGGATGAATTACCAATACACACACATAAATATTAACTTCTCATTTATTTTATTTGTTTGTTTATTTATTATTATTATTATTATTATTATTATTATTCACTTTTATTATTAATTAAATTTTATTTTCCAATTAAATTTTTAGAGTTTACAAAACTTTCCTAAATTGGATATGACGATGAATCAATACATGAAATGATATCTAGGCTGATGAGTTACAATGTTTCTTATAGTTTAGAATTTATTTCTAATTGAAGGGTGCCTTGATTCTTGATATCTGAAGAATCTAATACTGTTTCGAGTGCCATTTTTTTAGACTAACATGAGTGTTCAGGTCAGCTTGCGTGTACCTCGATTAATCTCACGGGCCCTAAAGTTAATAATCATGTAAGGCTCAAGTGACTCTGAGATTTGTGAGACTCAAACTGATGACCTCCAGAGAACAAATTCAGAACCTAACCAGTTAAGTTACACCCCTTAAAATTAAGAGTTTACTATTTAATAATTAGTTAGGTGAAAATTGTTTAGCGATATAATGTGATCATTTAATAATTTGTACAGAATGGCATTTATATAATTAAAGAGTTCATCACAACTATTTTCCAAATAAAAAATGTCAACAATCATTTTACAATTATATTTTTGTTATTTTTGAGTTTC
>Ga0325411_1009961_pt1 | contig 10074 bp, 4 predicted proteins | sample PopdelMetagenome_13_FD_206181 | JGI IMG/M metagenome (GOLD analysis project Ga0325411, IMG submission 206181) | Populus deltoides microbial communities from Bellville, Georgia, United States - Xylem-PdIQD-R4 | ecosystem: Host-associated > Plants > Phyllosphere > Stem > Wood/Secondary xylem...
AGCTATTATTTTTTATAGGAAGAAGATGGGTGGAAAAAGATAGCTAGGGTTTTTTTTATTCAATGAAATTTCTTTTAATATTTAATATAAAGACTCTTTAGTCATGAAATAAAAAATAACTACAATCCTATAACTAATTAAAAGGTTTTTTTTTATGATAATGTTAAATGTTAGCATGAGTACAAAGTTCATGATGTAAATAATAATTTTTTAAACTATAGCAGATAATTACAATATGAGCCAAATTACAAGGTATTAAGGGTAACTTTCCGAAACAAAAAAAGAGTAATTGATTGTGTTGTTGTCAAACAATGTAACTCATAAATTGAGTTTTTTTTTTTCTAAATATTTTTTAGATGCGATAGTTTGCCAAATATTTTTTTATTTGTGTTTGTGTTATTTAAAAAAGAAAAAAACTTTAAAAAATAATATTAATAATCAGAATGTCATGTATGTATGCATATGTGTGTGTGTGTGAGAGAGAGAGAGAGAGATAACTAATAAATAAAGAAATATTTTTTTAGCTTCAAGCTTTATGGAGACATGCCCTTGTACCTTTTTTTTATTTTTTCATGGAGAAAATAATTAGAGTACCTGCTGCTGATCATGTTAATGACTTTCGTTAGTGCAATTTGAAACACTAATAAAAACTAAAATTTTCTGGATTCATCTGGGCTTAATTTAGGGTTTTATTTTTTTTTTCTCTCCGTGTCACTGTTCCTTCTGGGATTTCTATATATTTCCTCTAACATATGGCTGTTTTTTTTTTTAATATATATCAGTTCTTCAGGATATGTTTACTGATGACATATGTGAGGACGATTTCTTCTTACATCTTTCATAATTAAGCGCCCGATTATCCAAGAGAGAGAGGGAGGGGGGAGAGAGAAAGGCTGCTAGGGTACTGTTCATGTTTTTTGGCTTATAAGGGTTACTGTTTTGTCTAGGAAATATAGGGCATGATAACAGTAAAGGGGCGGGTGAAGCAGAAGCTGGAGGCCCTTACATGGGAAAACAACTACTTTGTGAAACGGATCCAAAGAAGGAAAAAGAAAAAAAACCTTTGTTACGGTTCTAGATATTTGAAAAACCATAGAAACAAGAAGAAAAGACATTCACTCTAGAGATTACAGTTCACACATATATTCACAGAAAAAAACAGAAGAAGAAGCTTATTTGCCTCTTGGAGGTTTATTATAGAAGCTAATTGTGAGCCTGTGGCTTATCAAAAAATTATAGAGAGAAACTTCGGCAAGTTATATAGTGCAACTCTTTCTATGTTTTTTTTTTTTACCTTGACAACAGTAACAAAAACACCTAAACGAAGGTCTTGAAGAAGAACTTACTGTGTACATATTTTTGAGACTCGGAGGATCAATTCGGACATCTTGTGTACATATGGGTCTTTTAGAAACCTATGGCTAAGAATTAGTTGAATAAAATTAGCAGGAAAAGTAACTCAGTGGTCCACCTGAAAAACGCAGAAAGAGAAGTAGGAATATTTAGTGTAAAGGAGGACTAAACCGTAGACTAATTAGGCTAAAGAATCCTCTTTCAACTTAAATAAGTTTTATATCATTTATTCTCAAACATAAACAATGACAGGGAAATAGCAACTCCACATGCACATGCCTAGAGTTGCACCAATGACTCAACAAAGGTTGCACGCACGCGCACACACCATGCTCTACAGCCTTATTTAGGTCCCCAAATATATACCACGCTAAAACCTCAAGAAGAATACTTAACTTCTTGGTTTTAGCAGGCCATGCGTATAATTACCACACCGACCAATTAAATTACTATGTAAAGACTAAATTAAGTGTTCTAGCTAAAGAGCCCATGTGAGGCTAGCTAGCTAGAAACCTTATAATTCCATACCAAGATGATGAGTTCCTTGATAAGGCCATGCACCCTCAGGGTAGCTATAAACCCTACATGGGGCTTCTCTCTCTGAAATGATGATCACATGTTGCTTCCTCCTCCTTCTCCTTCATTATTATCACCTGAAGGGTTATCATTCCAAGGAAGAGTGTAAGGAAATGGCATGCCAGGAGCATGATAGTTACCCCCTTCATTGCCCATCCTTCTATTATACTCAATTGGCCTTTGACGAGGAGCCATTGATTGAATTGAGCTTGCTCCTGGTGGTGCAGGCAATGCAGTTGAGATTTCACTGCAGGCATAGCGAATTAGATCAGAATTGGCTGCATCGAGTTCCTTTTGGAGCCTTTGAACGTGTCTCTGGAGAAAGGAGATAGCACCAACACAGCCATAAACCGGGTCCCTTACTCTTGCCTCGGCTTCATAGGCAAGAGAGTTCACTGCATCCTCTCTTTGGTGAGGGAGAAGCTCATTGAGGAGCTTTGTCACATTGCTTGCTCCAAAGATCTTGTGAACATTGGCGAATTTTTGAGGCTCCTCTGGTGGGAAGTAAGGTGCAAAGATGCAGCCTGGCATACATTTTCTCCTCAAGAACTTGCAGGCAGCACAGGGAGAGTTGTAAGAGCTGGATGAAGCCATGTTCTCTGTACAAGGAGAGACAAACCCCATCAGGCATTTTTTTGTGATCTTTACTTAATTGAAGTTCGTTGATCTTTTTATTCCCCTCCAATTTTCAGATTCATCTAGCTAGAATGTTATGTCATGCATAATATATTTGCATCTCTTTTTAAATTTTTTCTTCCTCCTTTCTTTTTGTTCTCTATCTTTCCCCCCTTATTTACTACCTCAATTCACAAATAACTTCTGGACCAGGTTTAATACGATAATTCTGCTTAGGTTTGAGATTTGAGTAGAAGCATCCTAAATTGTTTTTCGTATGCTTTCTCCTGCCAAACTCAAGTTTGAGAAAATCACAAATCCATGTCTGCTGTGTTTATTTCTTTATGTGCATCCCATCCCACATCTCTTTTCTCTCCATCTGACACAAACACACACGCACAAATCCCTTATCTCCCATAAAGAGGGAAAGAAAAAACAAAATATTGGATCTATGCCTGCATAGCTACTGAAATCTGATAAATAACTACCTCACTCTCTTTCTTTCTCCTCCCGGCCCCATTTAATTCTGCTTTCCTTCTTACTTTCATTTTCTGTATGAACTCAAAACCACAAAAGCTTAATTTCTGCTTCTGCTTTTTTAAATTCGTTAAGAGATTCTGTCTCTTTTATTTCCCATGTCATCATCTCTCTTTCTTATTACTCACACATAATTCAGTCTGCCGTCTAAATTTAGATGATTTCAGTTGCATGACAAATTTTAGAGTCATGATATCCTTGTGAAATTTGTTGAACATGGGATCTGAATAGTAAATTCATCATAATTGGATATTCATATATAGTACATATGAACATAGCAAAGCCTAAATCAGAGGCATTAACTCAAAGGACTCTAGCATCTTTTAGCCTTTAGCTTGTCAAAAACAACAAAAACAGGAGAGAACTCTTAGCATAGTGAGGGGATAAAGAAGCTACAAATGCTCACCTTCTTGTGATCTAGCTAGGTTTCTTTGATTATGTGAGTTAAAAGAGAAGTACCTTTTTTTTCCCCCTTGGAGGAGAGCTCTCAAGAACTAGATGTATGCTCTTTGTTCCCTCCCAAGATAAAGTTGCCTTGGCTAATGAAGAGAGGAACAACACAGATTTATAGCAGGTGATTCCTCATAGAGGAAACCCTAAGTTTAGGAGTTGGGGGGGAGTGTGTGTGAGGGAGTAAGAAATTCAGTAGCAATTAGAGAGGAGACCAAAGAGAATTTAGTGAATGGAGAAGGAATTGAGGCAAAAGACAAAGGTAATAAATGAGAGGTACACTATAAAAGAATGACTATGACCCTTCATCTAATAATAATATCAAGGATGTGGGGATGTCTCCCATTTTCATTCCATCACATATATCCCTTTCTCCTGCACTATCGTAATACGTATTTTTATTAAAAATTAAAGAAAGAAGAACAGTTGACAAGTTAAGAGCATTAATTAAGAAATTAAGTAGATCTCTCTTTTTTGCTGTGTTTTTCGTTAAGTGATTAGATGGAAAAGAATATTAATCTGTGTATCGTTGAATATATAGATCATACTAAATGTGACGACTTTTAGATTTTCTTTTCTTTTTTAATTCCCTTGCAGGAGAAAGAACCTTCTGATTTTTGTCTCTCATATCAGATCCACAGGCAGTAATTAAGTATAATTACACAAGCTTATTATATCTCATTGGTTACCCTAATCAATATATCTCATTGGGCACCCACATCCATATCATATTGTAGAACCAATAAAATTGAAGCAACTATAAAAAAAAATGATTGTTATATTAAATCACTCAATTTTTAATTGAAAAGCAAACGTTGTAGTTAACAAGTAATATGTTAGTAAATAATATAAAGTTATTTTTAAGATTTAATTTAACGATTTAAATTCATATATTATCATAATATTATTGATCAAATGATTCTTTCTTTTAATTACAATAATCATCCGCATAGGATAGATTGAGTTTCTATAAATTTTAGAGCTATATTTAATTAAATATTTTTTTGAGATAATATTTATATCTCAATCATGAGCTTGCATGCTTTATACTAGACATAAACCTTACTTCAATATGAATTATCTAGTGATAGATGAAGGCCAAAAATAAAATTTCATAATTTAAAACAAGCATCTCCTATTCTTTTAATTAATCAATTCCATCAGGATCATCTAAAATGCTAATCATGCAATCCTAATTCATGAGTCTTAACCATTCTTTTCCCTCCTTCCATTCTGTGTGCGCGTGTGTGTTTATATATATATATATGCTCCCCCTATGATCTTAAGTTCGAGTCTTGTGGTTGCTAATATGATTATCACTGGAGGTTTACATAGTCGTTAACTTCAAGACCCGTAGGATTAGTCGAGATACGCATAAACTGATCCGGACAACTCACGTTAATAAAAAAAAAAAGGGAGATGAACCTATATAAAGTTTTTCTAATTGCCACCCATTTTCATTTCAAAATCTTTAATTAATGTGTCAATTGGGAACAATCCAAATAAGTTAAACCAACTAGATAATTTGCTCTTCTTCAATTTTATGAGATTTTCCTAACCAGATACCATTCCTGCATTGAATTTGATCATATATATACCAGTATGGTATCATGACTTACTGTTGATATTATAATTGTGGTAAATGTCTTCTCATTTGTATTTGTTTTAATGTCTTCCCTGAGCAAGTCTTTAAGTGAATATAATACGCCTAAGGACTGCTGTTATGTATATGTACCAACTCGATATAACTGTACAGTACGTTCTTCTTCCTTCTACAACACAATCATATGTGAAAAATACTTTGCAACGGATTAACACAAGAATCAATTGCTTTATGTTAGAAAAATAGCAAAATGATTGCCATATGCAGGAATCTTTCTTAATTTACATGCAGTACGGTAGATGGAGTCTTGTAAAATTTGCCCACGATTACTGTCCACTAATCAGTTTTGATCTGACTCCTGAGCAGAGTGAGTAGCTGACACAAATCTATGATCCGTAATGCCTTAGCGTGTATTGACAGTACGTACTATGCTACTGTGATTGATGAACATGGAATTAAGTAAAGTATCTAAATTAATAACATGAATCCTAAGTAGGTTTAAGAATAGTTTTATATTCTTAATTTAATTTTTTTTTTTACACTTGATACTTGTATATACTATTTTATGTTTATTTTTTTATTAATTAGAATAAGAGTGGGTTCTTTAAACTTATATAAATTTTTTTATTAATTAAAATGATGGTTACCTTTTAGACTTGAAACTGATATGATTTCACATTGTCTTGTATTTAATTTTTATTAATTAGAATGAGGGTAGTGAGATTAAGATTTAAACTCGTAATCATTTAGTTAATAAAACTCTGATATTATATTAAAAAATCAATTTAATTTAATAGCTTAATTGTTAAGTAAAGTCTTAAAAATAATTTTATATTATTGTCTAACAATTATACAACTTAGTTATGATATTCTTTCAGATGTCGTGACTTGTTGCTATTATGACTTCAACCTTTTATAAATTAAATCATAGCCAACAAATTTCAAGGGTGACCACATTTTATAATCCTTAATATCTCAAGTACATATAAATTCCAATTACTATAAGATAAAATCATTTACTATATATATTTAGCACCCTTACGTTTTTAATTTTTTAATAATACAAGTACTTACTTTAAATAAATGATGTAAAATACAAGGCCACAGTATACATGAGCATTTCATTTATAAAATTGAGTTTGAATTGGATATTATCTTGAAAAAAATTTATTTATCTAAATATAATACTGGTTTATCTTTAAAATTATTCAGAGAAAACCTGGTATTAGTTAATTTATAAGTTGATCTAATTAGGGGCAAAATTAAGAGGAGCTTGGCAGGGGCAAGAGCTCCTGCAAGAAAAAAAACATTTCAGTCCTTATACTTCAATAAATTAGATTTTTAGCTCTAAAAATAGAAAAATTTCAATTTTTCCCCCTAATCTTTTTTCTCTAATTTTCATCTATATCCCCTAGGTTTGATGATACTTCTTGCTATCGCATATCCGTAGTATTCTCTTCTTCATTACATTCTAGATTAGTTTAAAAACAATTAAAAAGACATAAATATATAAATAAAAAAATATTGAAAAAAAATATTGGGAAATGTTTTTTAAAAAATAAAACTCTTTTTTGGAAAAATATTAATGTGAGGGATATATCATTATTTATTAGCATCAAATAACAATCCCAACCTAAAAACATGAAGGTAATAAAGATGGTTTTTTACTTCATTAGATATTAATTTAATCCAGTATCTAGTCCAAATCTATTGAATTACTACTCATGTTATGCTTTTCTACATCACAGCATTCTGACGAATGGCCAACCTACAATAAATTAAAAACAAATTTATAGTGTCATCAGCAATCCAATATTCTCAAAATTAAAATCTTTTATTGACATTGAGCATTGTACGAGGAAAAGATAGCATGGCATAAATAATTCTATATTTTATTTCAAACTCTATAATTAACTGCAAGGAGTGATGATTGTGAGATTTATTGGTGGCGGGTTATGAATAAAATATTTATTAACTTTCTTTAATTATCATTAATTTTCTTACAACTTTTCTTTAATCTTAGAGGATGAGTCATAGTATGGGTTTTAATAAAGTATCTATATATATGCAAAATTAATTTAATGATAAATTAGAAATTAAGAGCAAAGTAGTTAATAGCTAAACCAATGGGAGGCATTGTTACTCGATTGACAGAAGGAAAACTAAAATGAATGATTATAGGAATTGTAGATTAATCTATGCTTAATTAACCAGCTTAACATCAATCTTTTCAAAGCTTGAGTTGTGACTAGATTCCTTACAGGAGAAAGGTTTCGGAGAATAGACATTAATTATTTTAGTCGAAGACCAATTTAATTTATCACTTAATTTGAGATTAAATCCTTATTTTTAGTCTAATCAAAGTCATATGTTAGAGCTAATTAATACTGGAGATTATGAGAACTGTACTTGTGATCATAACGTGGTTCTGGCGCAATCATCGCAGTTAAAAGAAGGAGAAAACAATTATTTAATCATCAAACTAATCCTTCAGTATCGATCTCGGAGAGTAGACTTGTGGGAATTGAGATCAAAAGCACTTCAAGTCATTAATGGCTTCCTTTCTTTGTTTACTAAAATTTAGTGAAACTTCTGGAGTTCTTTTTATAGCACAGATAGCAACTCTTAAGCTGTTCAGTTCTCGTGAAAAAATAGAATAATTTCCCTAGCTTTTCATCTGATGTCCTTCTGTTCCACCTACTCTGAACTTCAGTGACGATGTGATGGCTTCAAGTTATTTAAGGAGAATTCCTCAGAAACTGTGTGCTTCATCAAACTGCATGTTTCTGCGAGCTCTCATTTAAACCGTTAGCTAGCTAGCTAGCTAGCTAGCTTGCTAGGTGAATAGGTGTAAATGGTGGTCCAAGGATTTTAGGGTTCCCATCAGGAACCGGCCGGATTTCTGATGATAGAGCCATGGAAATGACATGATTGTGACATTCAGGGACTATGCTTCTGAATTTTTGTTAGAAATCTAAAGTTAAGGTCCCCCCTGATAGTGTCATGGCATGGCTCCTTCTAGGTTATGATGATTCTTTAGTAGAGGTAATTTGGTAAAGTAGCATCTATAAAGGCTTTCATCAAAGATTTGATGAGTAGTGGATTGTTTTTTTTTTTTTTTTTTTGTTCTTCTTAGCGAGCCTGCCTTCTTGCCATAATAATAAATATGAAAAACAATATTTGTCCTAATTGCTGACTTAGTCGAAGAATTTATTGTCTGAAAATGGGATTTGTCATATTAAATTCCGTTAGTACTACTGTATTTCTTATGGTTGGACAAAGCATGTGCTGATAATAATGGAGTAATTCACTATATATACAGACAATTTTACTGATATTCGTTTTCTAACTGTACAAGTGACACACTTACTACAACATTTTTTTTCTAATTCCATATATATTATTACCTATCATAATATCATATGTGGAGCCAGTAAAGTTTCTGAGAGGGGACTAAGATTATAAATATTTTTCTAGGAGGGGTTAAAACTTAAATTTTACTAATTTTAGCTCTACAATTTTAAATTATTCGAAAAAAAACTAGATTTTTTCTATAGTGACTCGAGCCTTGTCTGGCTTCGCCTTGGTAAGCTATATATATGATGCCAAAAAAAAATTTTTAGTAAAAATGTTAAACCTTAGTATGTATTATTTAATTAATATAAGTACAATGTGTGCAAGTTAGTTTTACCTTGTTTTTTTTTATGTTGTTCTTAAGATATAAGAAATAAGGATTCATAAAATAATATTGAATTTGTTAGAGTGAATGAAATGTTACTATTTAATGAATAAAGAGTTGTGTTTTTCTAAATAAAGTAAAATTTTAATTTAATTGTATCCTTCCACGAAGATGTTAGTTTATTTTAAATAAAAATAGGTTAATTTAAATTAGCTATAAAAAATCGCCTATATATAAATTAAAACAGATAATTTGGCATGGTTTTTATTATTAAAAGAATTTCTAGTCTTTCTAACCTCTTTATTTTTATATTTTTTCTGTCAAATTTCTTATGTTCCTTTCTTACATAAAATAACGTATAAATTTTAGTTCATTATATATTTTTATTTGTGCTATCAAAAATAAAAGATTCGGTAACATGAAAAACAATATTGCAATAAATTGTTTTAATATTAAATGATTGATTTTTTCCGTAATTTATATTTTATCAATTAACAAGTACTTTTGGTTGAGTTTTCTTTTATGTTTTGATTTGCAAATCTATTTTATGTCTTCATTTGTGCTTATACTTATAATGATCAAATATTAGAGTTTATGGATAATGAAGTATAAAACGATGTGGTACTAACAAATTTAAAGAGAGGCCGATCAGATCCTGTTGAACATAGATAAAGAATAATAGTACTGTTGTTCATAGAAAAAAAAAAGATCAAGAATAGTAGGAGACAGTACAGTCTTCCAGTGAGTGGGGTCTTGAGAAGGATAGAGTGTTCTCTGCACTCCTCCGACCACCACCACCCCCACCCCCTTCCTGCAGGGATACGAGTTTTCTTTTCTCAATCCCTATGTCTCCATGTGTAAGTATAAGCTAATCATATGAGACAGAGAGGCAATGTAAAGGGGGTGGAAGAGGGTCATGGACCCTCCAGCTCCAATTAATTTTCAATTACCCCTCCTATTCAAGTGTGTCAAGGACCCTCCTACAAAGTTCTCTTTATTGTTCGACAGATATCTCTTTCTTCCCGAATTTAACATAATCTCCCTGTTCGAACATTGTCAGGATAATAATGAATGTGTATGGAGGCAAGGACCGTGGATGCATTCTTCGAATCTATCTTAATGAGAGCTTGAAACCCACCTCCACTAATTCTATTGAAAGTAATTTTCAATCCCCGTTTCACACTCGTTTCTATACTAGATGTACCTCCAGTAAAGATTCATATGATTTTGTTCATGAACAATTTCTTTAAATAAAATAGTA
>Ga0325411_1009962_pt1 | contig 10073 bp, 9 predicted proteins | sample PopdelMetagenome_13_FD_206181 | JGI IMG/M metagenome (GOLD analysis project Ga0325411, IMG submission 206181) | Populus deltoides microbial communities from Bellville, Georgia, United States - Xylem-PdIQD-R4 | ecosystem: Host-associated > Plants > Phyllosphere > Stem > Wood/Secondary xylem...
TTTTTTTAAAGTGCAGTTTAACCTCAATTTCAAATAAAATCTAAATTAAGTTAGATAATACAAATATTTCATATTAGCCGGTTTTTTTTACACCCTTGTAACAATAATTAAATAAAAAGTTCCTCCTGCTGCAGCAAAGACAACACAGGTGGCGAAGGAAAACTAGGACAAACATAAGGGGAAGGGCCACCGACATCCGACAGAGGACAGACAGACTTAACTTATCCCGCATCCGTCCCTATACTCTTTGAATTGTTTCAATCGAATCCCTCACTCTAGTCTAAACAGTAAAAGTAAAAATAAAAATAAAAATAAAAATAAATGAAATTTCCCTCCGAAGAGGACGGGCTGGTCTAGGTGGTGAAAGAGATGAAGGAAAAGTTAATGGATCACACAAAGTAAACTGAAGTGATTCAGTCATCAAATCATAACCGAAACAAACCCTTCATTAACTTTTTTTTTTTGGTCTTTGGTCTTGGAAAAAAAAACCTTTTCTTTGTTTTCATACATAGCTAGAAATTAGAATCTCCTCAGCTTCACGCTACTTTCTTTCTAAAATTCCCAGAAACAAGGCTGGTTTTTGAAGAAGAATTGGGTTTGGATTTGTTTTGTTTTTAAGGGAGCAATGGAGAGAAAGAAGAAGGAGATGATAAGATTGGAAAGGGAATCAGTGATTCCAATTCTGAAACCAAAGCTCATCATGACCTTGGCCAACCTCATTGGTATGTAATGTATCATCTTTTTCCTCAAGTTTCTTTCTTTTTTCTTTTTACACATAGATAGATAGAATAGAATTGTGGGTTTCCTTTGTTTTCTCAAATTTCTGACAATTGGATCCATTAGACCAGATTTCAGATTGTTTCTCTTCTATTGTGAATGTGAATGTGAAAGAAAGAGAATGTGAATCCGTTTTATGTTTAATTTAATTAGTAACGGACTCAATCTTTGCAACGGACATGAGAATTCTGAAAAAAACTTCCACATTTTTTGTTGCAGAACATGGTTCTGACAGGACTGAGTTTCTGAAACTATGTAAGAGAGTTGAGTACACCATACGAGCTTGGTATCTTCTGCAGTTTGAGGATTTGATGGTACTGGTTATTTTTTGGTTGTTTTTATTCATTTTAGACTATACACTACAATAGCTTTGTCAAATCAAGATGTTTTTCACATTTATGTTTTGTCTCCAGCAATTGTATTCGCTGTTTGACCCTGTGTCTGGGGCTAAGAAATTGGAGCAGCAGAACCTATCTCCTGAGGAAATTGATGTACTTGAACAGAATTTCTTGACTTACTTATTTCAGGTTTGGCACCTGTTGTTACTTCATGTCGGGTGGGTGAGTTTGGACATGCATGGAATGAAACAAGTAACACTAGTTGTTGTCATGGTTAAGAAGGGAGTAGGATGACCTTTTCTTTTCTGAAAGAAAAACAAAAGCTAGAGCTTTTTTGCAACTTTAAACTATAATAAATTGAAGAGAGGCGATTCGGTTGTTAGACAAGATGTAGCAGAGAATCAAATCAAGATGGTAAATAATTCTGCTGTCAATTTATTTTTCTGCTTGATTTATAAAAAGGTGATGGATAAGAGCAACTTCAAGATAACAACCGATGAAGAGATTGATGTTGCACTCTCAGGACAATATCTTCTAAATCTTCCCATCAAAGTTGACGAGTCCAAGGTTTGTGATCACATGCCTTTGAGTAATTTCATTTTGAAGAGATGCAAGCATGCTTAGACTTTGTTTTTTGATGTGTTCCATGGATATTTTCATGCATCTTCAAATTTTCTGTTCCACCATCCTTTTTCTTTTTTCCTTCTGTGCAGCTTGACAAGAAACTTTTGAAGGCCTACTTTAATGATCATCCCCGTGAAAACCTCCCTGACTTTGCTGATAAGGTATTGCACTAAATTGAACTTTAAACAACGCTGATCATTTGAAAACCTTCTGTACATGACTGCCTTTGTGAGCATCAATCAACACAAATTTTCCCTGTTGTTGTGGCCTCTTGATGCCTGTGCAAAATGTGGAATGGTTGGCTCCCAGTCACATGTCAAAACCATTGAAAAGCACTAGCAACTGCAATACCAACACTCCCAATTATGCTTGCATGCAATCTTGTTCAATATATATGCCATTGCAACTTCTAAATTTCTTTGATTTTCTGCACTAGGCCTTGCACTTTGCACTTCACTGCAATTTAAGAAATAATTGATGCAAACCATGAAAGTTTGAGGTTAAACAATATTTATAAGTCTTATAAAAGTTTCAAAATATCCGAATCAGTTGTGGATCACTATACCATGAAGGGGGATTGCACTACCAGAGCCCATACTTTCATGTGAATTTTGGCCTTAACAATGCCTCTTCATTTTTGTGTGACTTGTGTCTCAAACAGCTGCCATGAGTGTATTATTATTTTTCACGCTTAATGCTCCGCGTTGCTCACTATCGTCTTGGAACTTTGCCTAAACCATTTGCTCAAGCCATGACATATTGCAGCAACTTTCTAAACTCTAATTCCCTTATCCCGATGGAGCATAATTTTGCAATTGACTTTGTTGTTGCCTGGAGTTGTGAAATGAAAGATAATTTAAAACATTTTCAGTTGTAGGTATCCAAATCTCATGTTTTTTGCTTCTGCCACATTGTGCTATTTTCTTTTCCATGCGAAAGAGAAAATCACTGCTTTTGGAACCAGAACTGTTTCCTGGCCTTGCATGATGCTGGATCAGATGGAACTGTTAGAATTTAGGATCTTTAGCTGATGAAGTGACATGCTCAATGTAACTCTAGTGAACTCTTCTACCATCGTAAAATGAATCATACTCCTTCTGAAAAGCAAATACACCAGGCAGAAACGAGCCAGACTGTAAAGAAAAAATATCCAAAGCAATTTCAGTTTCAAGGATACCTTTCGTTTATCTATTTTTGTATTTGTTAAAATTTTAGATGCAGGGTCCTCTGTTTCTTAATTTTATCTTATGCTTATCGTCAAATAGTTCATTTCAACTTGTTTGGGTCTTTAAGAAGGTAATGGCCTTAATTGGCGACATAGGTTAGGGAATTTGACTTCAGTTTTCTTGATAACTAGAACCTTGGCGAATGATGCATGCTCACTCACTTGACCAATATTGACCCATGTGATGCAATAACTTTCATGATCTTAATGACTGTCCAATGTTATTGTGGTTGAATGTTCTTTAGCGAATGGAAATGTATTAAATGAAGTGCAGATAGGTCTTAAATTGATGATTACAACACTTAGGATAGATATTGAGTTTTCTTTTCTTATTATATTTCATCCAAGGAAACTAATCTTTATCATTACTTATTTTTAGTACATTATCTTTCGGCGTGGGATTGGAATTGATAGAACAACAGATTATTTTTTCATGGAGAAAGTGGACATGCTGATTGGACGTTTTTGGGGATTTCTTTTAAGAGTAACCCGGTAAGAAATTTCCTGCCGATGATGTAAAAACTTTGTTGCAACTAATATATGACTGGACATAATTTTAAGGAGTAGATCTAAAATAGTTTGCATCTTTCTATAGGCAAATGCACGAATAGTATTTAACCATATCAAATGAAATTAAAAAAATGATCATTTTCCTTACAGGCTTATAATGGTAATCAGGAGACATGCAATTATTTCCCATTAATGTTCCTAAACTTGAACTGACTGTTTGAAAAGGGACATTTGGCATGTAAATTATTTTCAATATGAACACTGTTCCCTTCATGCCTGACAATTTAAATTGTTTTATGTATTCCTCATCTTTTTTCAATTCTTTCCGGGTTTTTGGTGCTTGCAGGCTAGAAATTGTTTTTGCAAGAAAGTCAAGTGGACAGCGCAAGAATGATCAAAAGAAGGATGATGACCTTAACTCTGAAGCTGATCAGGATGATTTGTTTGTTGAAAGACTCCGACTGGAAAAAATGGATTTAAGGTTGTATGCTGTGTTTTGTCAAATAAACCCCCCCCTCTCTTCCATGCTCATGAACGGAAGTTTGAGAAAAGTGAAACTCAATGATGAGCACTTAACATCTTTTCTGGTCATGCTTTTTAAATCTCTTTATTGACTTAATTAACATCATTCCTGGTCATGCTTTTTAAATCTCTTTATTGACTTAAAATTTCACTTCATATAAATTATAATTTAGTTCTGCAAGTATACTATAGTTAAGCCAAAAATTACGTTCTGGTCAAGATGCTTGAATTTAAGCAAAAGTTTGAACCTTAAAATTCTTGCACCAGATCTGTGTCAGTTGTTATATGACCAAGTAAATCAATCATGGTTGTATTTATGATATCCAATCAGTTACTATGTCTTTTGTTCGGACAAAGTGGGGAAAAAAATGGTATAATGAATGCCAAAAGGCAAGTATTGTAGTATTATACATACACAATGACACAAACACCTGAGAAGTGTGTGCTTGCTTAAGTTGCATGTATTGAATCACTTGTGGTTATCCTATGTTATGACATTCCTACTTCTTCCTTGTTCCTCCAGTGTCAGCAATTTGCTGAGCAAGACTACAATACAGGAACCTACATTTGATAGGATCATAGTCGTTTACAGGTATTTCTTATTTTCATTTATCTGAAAAATTATCTAAATTGTCTCTCTGAAACTTTACGACCTATATTGCTAAAGGAAATAAAGAAACCTACTTTTCACATTGATGTTTCATTTCACCATCCTTTAGATCTATGCTAAGAAACCAATAAGGATCCATTAATTTCATGTCGAAATGACTCATTTGCCACAACATTTGCATACACACACATGCATGCGCACACCTAGCCACCCACCCACTTAGGGATGGATCCAGGATGTGGCATTTGGGGGGCCTATTTCATAGAATTTATCTAAAATTTTATGCCACATTGGGAAAATTTAAAAATTTTCTTAAATTTTTTAAAATTTGCTGGGGGAGGCCACCCCCTAAATTCCTTGAACCCACCCAACCACACACACTTCTATGTAAGTGCACACACAATATTCCTTAAATTTAATGTATTGTTTATTTTATCTGTTGGGAGAGTGAGATGGAATGCCAAACTTGTTCTTCGAAGCATTCTGCATGGAAACCAATCCTTAAAAGATCATATCTAATTTATTGGCATTGATGACATTTTTCCAGGCCGGCACCCACAAAATCAAAAACTGAACGGGGGGTATATGTGAAACATTTCAAAAACATTCCAATGGCTGATATGGAAATAGTTCTTGTGAGATTTTAACTGCTCTCCGCTTATCTCTTTTTTGATTCTAGTATGTATTTGCTGCACCATATCTAAGAGATCCACCTGACTTCATGTACATCCTCTCTTTTTCAACAGCCTGAAAAGAAGAACCCTGGGTTAACTCCAATGGACTGGGTCAAGTTCCTGGTTTCTGCTGTAGTTGGGCTAGTGAGTTTCATGAATAAAGTTGCTTCAGTTGACTGCACTTTGGCTTTCAATTATTTTGTTCAAATGTACTTAACATGTCTTTCTTTCCAGGTTGCTGTGATTGGTTCTGTCGAAATGCCCAAGGCTGATCTTTGGGTCATTTTTGCTGTCCTTTCCACTGTTGTTGGTTACTGTGCTAAAACATACTTCACGTTAAGTCTCTCTTTCTCTCTCTCCCATTACTTTTTTTTCACCATTTTTGATTCCTAGAATATCATTATGTGCTGTTCATTTTTATCACTATGCATGTGGCAAATTGGTTGTGGATCTAATGAAGGTTCACTGGATGATTTGGATTGATTCTGAACATTTTGTTACATGTTACCATCCTTCCTTTCTTTCTTTGGTTCTTAGGTGGCAAGAGCAGGACTCAAACGTGAGACCTGCCCACTGATGCAGTTCCACAAGATAGATTTTTTTAAGAGTATATGTTTTAGAAAGAAATGCGACTTCAATTTTGTTATTTTAGTTTCCTTCTTGTGGGCCACACCATTACCTTGATATTCAGTTTTTCTCTAATTTGCAATCTTGTTGCTGGTTCCTCATCACCAACTCTCCCATATTCATAAGAATGAGTACCATTGAGCTAAACGCCCATTGGTCTTAGTCTTATTTTATTCTCCCATTATAATTGCTATGATAATCTATACAGAATTTCTTGGGGATTTGTAACATTTTAAAACTATGGGTCAGTCGACCAATTTTCTTCAAACTGCTATTTTACCTTTGGCACTTCATTTATGCAGTGCTTTTAGGAGTGCGCATAATTTGGGGTATCCATTCCATCAATGGAGGGGGTTGACTTGTCGTAAATTCCCTCGCTGTAATGCCAAGCTCGAGTTTATTCCAATTTCTTTTAAGATTTCATAGCCACATTCACCAAAATCTTGTTATCCTGACTGCACACTGCAAACATTATTGCTGCTTCCCATTTCAAGACCGAATACTTGGCTAGTCTCCTCTGTCTGTCACATGACATGTTCTTTCTAGATTTAAATGTCCTTCATTCCTTCAACTTTTTTTTTTAATTACTGATGCGGCTAATTTTTTTTCAACTACCTGCAGGTTCCAGCAAAATTTGGCTGCATATCAAAACTTGATTACACAGTCCATGTATGATAAACAACTAGATAGTGGAAGGGGTACTCTTCTTCACCTGTGTGATGATGTGATTCAACAGGAAGTGAGCTTCAAGCTTCATGATTTCTTTTCTAGTTACTTTACAATATGTTCACTTTTTAGTTCTTTGCAAGAATTTATTTTTTGTTCCTTTCAGTGAGCTATATAATGTGTACAATGGTTCTATTAACAGTAACTTCTGAAGAAGATAGCTGTAACTATTCATAACATGTAGTTGACTAATTAATATTCTTGTTCGGGTGAGGAGTTTAGACATGGGAGTGAGGGAAAGGAGGACTGGAGATTCAGTTGGTGATCATGATTCAAACTATCACCTTTTCTTTTACAAATCCTCTCGTTTTTCATGTGCATGGGCTGTTTTAGTATGATTACATATTAAACGAAAGAAGATGCCAAATTGCTCTCTCTCTCTCTCTCTAAAGCATGTACCAAATTGATGCTCAAGAGTATACTGGCAGCCTGTGAACCCCACTTTTGTGAGGGAGGGAGAATATACTCCAGAAGTACTGAGCAAGTGCTCCCTAAGATATGTATGAAGTAATCAGTGTCTTATTGGTGAATGATCCAGGATTGGGGACTTCTTGTTGTTAACTTTAAAGTAACAGATGCTTAAATTAATTCATTTTTCAGGTCAAAGAGGTTATTATTTCCTTCTTTATATTGATGGAACAAGGCAAAGCTACTAGGCAGGTATGGACCACTTCTTCCTCTTTCTATTTTTGTTTATTGTTCTTGAATCTTGATCATTGGAGGACAAAATCTCCCTTGCACTGTCTCTTAGGTATAACTTTGTTATAATGTGAAACAGGATTTGGATTTGCGTTGCGAGGAACTGATTAAAGAAGAGTTTGGTGAGAGCTGTAATTTTGATGTGGATGATGCAGTTGAAAAGTTAGAGAAGCTGGGCATTGTTGCTCGGGTAAGAAACAGTTCTCTTGACTGAATTTGATAGATTGAAATCGGAATTTACAGTTTTTATCTTAGCTAATTGATGTTGATATCATTCCACATATAGACATCCAATAAGGACCAGTTGGATAAGCAGGCATCTTTTGCATCATCTAAATAAGTTTGTCAAAAGCTTCTGCTACCCAAGTATTTCAATTTGTTGAGGCAACAAATGGCTTCCACGGAGACTAAAAATATAGGACCCCTGAGAAATCTACCTGTATATCTGAAAGATGATTGGATAAAAGTTAAATCGGCATTTGGCTAAGCATTAAACTGGACTTGGTACATTTGGGAGACACCTTTTTGAAAATCATGCACACTAACAATGTCACGCATAGAAATTTTTGAATTTTGAGAACATTATTGCTATTGGATAAAACTAGTCTTTGGCGTAAGCATGAATTTTCCATGCTATCTTCCGTGCACGCAAGTTTTTATCTTTTCCTCTGACCAGGAAGTAAATTTGAATACAGGATTCTCTCGGACGATATTTCTGTGTTGGGCTAAAACGTGCTAATGAGATTATTGGCACCACAACTGAAGAGCTCGTCCTCAAGGCAAAACAGGGTTTTGCTAATTCTTGACACTGTCTTTGGAAGATGTATTTTCTTCTCTACCATTTCTGTTCCAATCCAGCCTCTTTCCAGCTCTAATTGATCAAATACTTGTATGCAGTTGACAGTTGTGCTTCCAAGCATCTCTGGACAGATCTTGATATCATATTTTACTTAATTGATTTCTGCGCAATTTTGAGCTCCATTTTCCCTCCTCTTTCATTAATAATAGTTAGAAACTTGAACCAAAGAACTCTTCTGGAGAGGGAGGACATGCCACGAGCTCATTGGCTCTTCAGTTCCGTTCATGAATGTAAATCTTGAATGCATGCGAACTCTCAATTCCCCAGGAAGGTAGTTTTAGTGCACTTGATTTTGTCATATGTTGAAGGCTTTCTAATTCTATGTTGCTCGTAAATCCAATGTGGTTTAAATTCTCTTATTTGTGCTTGGTTATTGTCTTGTGCGCTAGCCACACGCATATATTTCAAGTAAAAGATGAAGAAAATTTTTTTCCACTATGGTTTGTGCTTTTACCTACTTTCGGGTACTTGAAAAACTCTGAATTTGTCATAAAATTTACCTTAAATTGGCCTGAAACGCCAGACATTTATCCTTAATGAAAATGGTGTACAAGGCAAAAATCAATACAAGATGACGGTTGCTGCTGAACCAAGGGCCTCGCAAGCACATACAAAACAAGTTCCCTGCCTGCGCAATATATATTCTTGTAACCTTTTTAAAGATTTATGCTACAGATGTTCGGGAAAAAAAAAAACAGAAAATGGCAATGGTGAGAAGGTTGAAGTTGCAATGTCTGCACAATATCGTCTCAATCTACCAATTGTAGCTGATGAACGCAAGGTCTGTCTGTGCTCCTTATGATTAATAATCTTACTCCTGCTATTTTAAATTGTATTCAAACAGGTTAAGTCTGCGCATCTATACTCATCCATCCACGATTTGATTAGAAACCTATATAGTGTCATTCTTGAATGCAGCTTGACTAGAGGCTATTTTGCAAGGTACTTTGCGAAGCATCCCCATGATAACCTTCCATACTTTGCTGATAAGGTAAATGCTGAAAATAAATACCATCATTGTGGCCATCTTAGCCTATAAATAGACCCAAGCAAAGAGAGGAAAAAAGAGAAGTGAGCTGCCAGAGAGCAGCAGCAGCAGCAGCAGCGGCTGCCACAAGCAGCACTGCAGTGAGAGAGAGTTGGGAGTCGAGTAGAGATGATGATTCCTCCCTCCTCCATTGTTGTAGTTTTATTGTTTTCTCTCCTATAATAATATTGGCTGCACTGTGGACGTAACAAGTACTGAACCACGACGTTAAATATTGTGTTTTTTTGCCTCCAATGGACGAAGATCAGACGACCTGCGATCCTAACACAATGATCGTCTGAATAGTTCATCATGCTGAAAATAAATACCATCATTGCATGTTCATGGAGATGTTTTCTGAAACTAACCGGCGCCAACGCAGATTTTTAACTTATGAATTGGCGACGACACAGAGTCCATTTGCTGGTTATACCTGTAACGAGAAGACAGCAATAATAAATAAAATTAAAAATATTAATTAATATTTAATGTAGCATTTTGTTTTTTAGTAAGGAGTAGTAGTAATGTTAACCTAGCTGGCTGGCGGCTTCGAATCTGTTCTCAGTTCTCCCCTTTATTTTTCTCTCTGTCTTTATAATAGTTATCAAATCCCTTTGATAAGTTAGTTCAGAAAATTTAATCCGAGTTAGATTTTAAATTAAATTAAAAAATATTAAATTAATAAAATCTAGTTAATCTAGTCAGATTTTTAATAATTTTATTAATTCAATCAACTTCAATCTAATCCTAGAAAAAAAAGATAATTTTTAATAAAAATAATTGATATAATAATCCACAAATTAACTCACAATATGTTTGGAACCCTTTGAATTAAATTTAATTAACAGATTTTAA
>Ga0325411_1009963_pt1 | contig 10072 bp, 5 predicted proteins | sample PopdelMetagenome_13_FD_206181 | JGI IMG/M metagenome (GOLD analysis project Ga0325411, IMG submission 206181) | Populus deltoides microbial communities from Bellville, Georgia, United States - Xylem-PdIQD-R4 | ecosystem: Host-associated > Plants > Phyllosphere > Stem > Wood/Secondary xylem...
CTATCTCCAGCAGCTTTTTATGTGGTAAAGAATGAGATTTGGTTTTTGGCTAGTGTATTTGCATCTTTAATGTCATTAACGTGAAAAATAATGCTTGCTCTGTATAGAAAAAATTATCATAGCTTCTTGAAATTAAAAAAAAAAATACATTAAAGGACATGCCAAAGCAGGACTGAATGGACCGAGAAAATTGACGAGCTGAAATTCTAGCTGAGTGGGTCTGGACAAATGGCTGGTGGTTGAATTTTTGTTTTTGAAATAAGTGTATTATTATAATGTATTTCACATTGTGTTTTAAAAGTGTTTTTAAAAAAAATTAAATTTTTTTTTAAATTAATATATTTTTTATGTTTTAAAATCATTTTGATGTGCTATCTTAAAAATAATTTTTAAAAAATAAAAAAACATTATTGACATACTTTTTTAATAAAATTTTTTTTAAAAAACAACCGCAATCACACTCTCAAACAAAGATAAATTTTTGGAAATGTGAAATCGATGGGTTAAGAACCAACCTGCATAGATTATTTGATATAAGGGCCGTTTGGGTAAATATTGTAATTTTTATTATTATTATTAATGTAGGTGTTCAGATAGTTTGCGCAAATTTCGACTAATTTTATGAGACATGAAATTAATAATCATATAAGTTTCCAGTAACCTTAAAAAGACTTAAACTCACGATCATTAAGAAACAAATCTAAAATCTAATCATTAAATTACCCCTCATAATTTAATATTGGAGTTTTTGTTATGGCTGCAGCTGTAACTAGGAGTACTGTTATAATTAAAAAAAAATATTATCTTGTGAAATTAATTATATATATATAGTTTCTATTTGCATGTAGAAAGTGATTGCATCAGTCAATTTTATCTTTCGTTTTTAGGGTTTTTTAAGGTATGATATTCTCACACTAGTTCAATCAAGACCGGACGACTGTTTTTGGTCGAAAATGTGGTAGATTGGTGCTCCGGCGCATTAAAAAAACAAGAAAAGGGGCAATTTGCCAAAGTCAGTATCGATTCAGCCCCGAAAGTATCGAACTTCCATTGATGGAAATAGCCAATCCTCGTCAACCCTCCACCCACACCAACGTGAATGTGTTCCCCGTCCTCCTCCACCTTCATATTGAGTGGCCACCACAACTCCATGAAAGGACATGCATCCTGTACTGGAATTACAACAGTAATGTTGGCACTTGGAAACCAAGCTAGCAGATTCTACATGGAGCAAAACACTTTGACTGGCTTATTTTGGTTCTGCTACAATCCATTTGGCCATTATGACTTGAAGATCACATTTGAGCGGTCATCCCTTGTGATCAATATTGACCTGTGGATGGAATTCATTTACACAGAAACATCGCCATCTTGCACTTGTCGAAAGGCCCTTATAAGCTCCGCCATTGCGCGTTGACTGGTGGTTTGTGCATGCATTGGCTAGCTAGTTAGAGTGCAAGGACGCTGTCCTTGGAAGTCATCTGTATGAACAATTACTTCTCATAGCTTAGTTACTTACAATAGGGTCCAGAAATTGGGTGCCTGTCAATGTCACTGTCTGCGAAGCATCTAATTTGGTTCAATGAATTTAAGACTCTATCAAATATGGGAGCACTACTGTTGCAAAAGAGATGGATGGGAGTCTCGGATTCTCCATTCTAGAGGAAAGGGAATCGCATTCTCTTGAAAATGATTGCGAGAATGTTCAGATTCATGACGATCAGCTGGCATTTCCTTAGAAAGTTGGAATTTGAGACCCAAATTTTCCATGGTAATTAATCTTACGCTTTCTATAACAAATGCCTCCTGATTTTGCAATCGAGTTTTGCTTAGTGACTGCTTGGCTAAGCCCTCGAAACTGTGTTTCCACCAACGAAAAATATTGAATGAATGCTTTTCATGCAGTTGAAACGGACATGGCCAAACAAAGCTTAATTAATCTCTAATGGTTTCAGAGTACGTAACGTGAGCGGCAGGAATTATTGGAGAATAAAATAATGTGGAAAGTGATTCTTTTTCTCTGCCTTTTCTTGGAAAAGACAAGCAAATAAAGAAGTATTCGTTTATATTAGATTGACGGTGACGCTATTCCGTGGCCAGATTAATTATTTTCAATGTAAACAAAACATATTTAAATAATGCAATTATATTTTTAAAAAAATAAAAAAAATTAAGATTCAGTTAATTAATTCAGGTTTGATAAGTTAAACTAATTTAATAATATAAATAAAAAATATAACAACAAAAAATTAAAAAAAACAATGATCAATTAAAAAAATAAAATATAAGCATGCACGTTACATGAGTGGGAAGAATTATTGGAGAATAAAATAACATGAAAAGTAGAATTTTTTTTTTTTTTTTGCTTTTTCTTGGAAGAGACACACAAATAAAGAAGTCTAGGTATATACTAGATTGATGGTCACACTAAGATGTGAGTCAAATTAAATTCTTTCCAATATAGAAAAGATGTCTAGACATCACAAAGAAACAAAAATTATTAATTAGGTTTTGGATCATTAATTCCATCGAGTTTAATAAATTTAATAAATTTAATAATATAAATAAAAAATACAACAATAATAAATAAATAAAACAAAAAAATAATAAAGATAAATTAAAAAAATAAACATATGTTAATACCATAGAAAGTTATACTCTAAATATTCTTAAAAGGTATGAATGATTATATTTGATAATTAAGTAAAAATTAAATGAAAACGTCATAACTCTATAGAAAGAAAAATAAAAAAAAATCCTTAAAGTTCAATTCCTGACAAATCAAATGTTTAAAGATAAAATTGAAAAAAATAACATAATTAAGAAAAGGTAAAAAGCTCAACTTGAGCCTACTCGAGCTAGCATCGCGACTTGGTCATTAAACCAGGATAATCATATAGAAAATAAATTGAATAAAACTATTAAGCTCAATTATCAACCAACTTAATGATTGAAAGCCGAAACTTAAAAAAATCAATTTAAAAAAAGCAACGAGAAAAAGATTTGGGTTAACTCAGGTTACCCTATCAAACTCGTGCCTCGGGATATGAGATTGAGATAACTCCATAAAAAAAAAGTGAAAAAAGCATGAAAAATGATCCTCAACTAACTTTATGTTAAATGATATAATTGAGAAAAAAAAATTAATTTAAAAAAAGAACCTAAAAAAAGATCAATGACAACTCGAGTTCATCTTTAAATTATTCTTCATGACGAGCATCATCTAGATTACCCAACAAGCTTTTTACTTGTTTTTTTAGTCATAATCAACATGACATTAAGTATTCAAACACATTCATTTCTTTTTCATTGTCATACCCATCCATTTTTTTTTTTTTATCAATCAGTATTGATAACTATCTCTTTAGCTACTGTTATTACAATATACTAAGAATCAAACATCTTTTGAGTTTGTCAACATTAGTGACCAGTATCGATGATCATTTCCTTAGTTATCATCATCATGACATACTATGTATCGAGCATCCTTCTAGTCCATCAACATTATCGACCAACATTGATAATCATTTTCTTAGCTACCATTGTCATGGCATACTAAGCATCCAGTATCCTTCAAGTCCATCAAGATTATCGACCAACATTGATAATTATTTTCTTAGCTACCATTGTCATGGCATACTAAGCATCGAGCATCCTTCAAGTCCATCAAGATTATTGACCAACATTGATAATCATTTTCTTAGCTATTATCATCACGACATACTAAATATCAGATGTCATTTGAGTTCGTCAATATTATTGATCAACATTGATAATTATTTTCTTAACTACTGTCATCATGACATATTAAGTATCAGACATCCTTTGAGCATGTCAATATTTTTTTAATCTTTAAACAATTGAATAATTCTATTTGATTTGAATTGAATCCCTTTTTTCCTTACTAGATTATCAATTCCTATTTAAATAAGATCATACAAGATTCCTCGAGTTCATTCATGCCATTTTTATTTCTAAAGCTATTTTCACTATTGTACATTAAAGAAAATAAGATAAAACTAGTGACAATTTTGAAATTTTAAATGGGATAAGGTGAAAGACACCTACCTCATCTTCTAATAGTCCTCACGTTTTTTGCTGATTGACCTCCTCCTAATGCTGCTCTTGATTTCAACAAGGCGATTTAACATTCATTAAGAATACAAAAACACCCTAAGTTAAGTTGAAATTAAATACAAGAAGATCAAAAGGTGTCAAAACTCCACTGTGTAAGGGGCTTTAAGACCTTTCAAATGATGCCGTAGAAGGTGGTGTTTGTTGATCGAATAGCCTCTTACTCGCCATCCATCTTCTGGCTCGTGCCACAAGGTTTTTTTTTTAATATTTAACAATTATTAAAAATACAAAAATACCCTAAGAGTTAAGTTGAAATAAATTAAAAAAAAAACCATGATGAAAAAAAAAACACCCTAGACAATAGTTTTGTTAATTTTGAAACAAGGGGCAATTAAAATAATTTAACTTTAACAAAAAAAAAAAATTAAAAAGATGTAATAGCCCCTTTATGTAAAACATCTTTTCTTTGTTTTCGGGGCATTTAAATAATTTAACTGTTCTAAAAGATGAAAAAAACTAATCAACCATCAAACAATTTAAAAATGACATTGTAACATGGTCAGAAAACCATTCCCCCCCTAACTCCTACTTCAATTGTTTCTTTGTTAAAGCAACTTCCCTTCCTTCCTTATTATTATTATTATTTTGTTAATGTTAATAATTAATGCTCATTGATCCAAGATATGCCTGGCTCACCCTTTCAAGATATGGCTGGATGACATCGGTCATATAACCGGAGGAATCGCCGTCCATCCACGGGACCCTTTTCACCGCAATAGGATAAATGGAATGGAAAGAAGAAGAGGAGGAGATTTTGGCAGAAAACATTCTACTTTTGTTGTGGGTTTTTATATTAGATTTAATGTGTGTGTACATGTTTTAACACTTGAAAAATTATTGAACATGAAAAATATATCTCCAACTATGACATGAAAAATGCAGAAGAATATATGTTTCTTTTAAGGTTAACAAGTCTAGGGATGATTGCTGCATGATTATCAATCATCTTTCGTCAAACCAACACACACAACAGCACATTATGTACAGAATTTTGCCTTCTTTCATGTTATAATCAAGCAAAACAAAACGATGTATTTCAAGGAAAAATCTGAAGTACTTCGAGTAGCTTTAGCATCCATAGAAGCAACACCTTAGTGTGGACATGCAAGTATGTGGCTAGGGGCTTATAAAGACCAGCTCCACTATACATACTGACGAGTGCCAGAACTCTTCCTGTACATGCTCACGAATTTGGCCACAAATTCTGCAGAATAAGTGCATGATTTAGGCTATGAACTGTCCAATTGCTTAGAACAAAAATTTCCATTTGGATATTGAGTTATATATATGATGCTAAACATTGTTGCTTCAATGAATTGCAGAATCTTTATGTGGGTGTAACTATAAATGATTATCCTGTTAGAGTGTTTATCCATTTTACCTTCTAATTTGAGTAGAGCAGTTGTTCCTGTTGGGAGCCTCTTATCCTGTAAACAAAAACCTCGTTTATTTTCAGTTTGTTGACAAGTCGGCATTACAACTTGGACTTGGTCTTGCAGCACCGAGGCTAGCCTGAAGACACCACTTGGCCGGAAAACCAAAAGAAAAGGACCAACAAAATGGTAAAGAGAACTTACATAATAAGCATGCCAATAATAAAGCTCCCTTCTTGAATTAGCCTCAACTCCCTTCAGGAATTGCTCCACCAATTTCTGTTGGAGATGCAGCTCTATCAGAAATGTATATTTCTAGTAGTTACATAAAAAAAAAACTATTGGTAGTGATAGTGAATTGAATTATTTCAGGCTAGAGATATCAAATGCATCACCAGGAGAATCAGTTTGGGGTGAACAAAATCCACAAGAAGCCTTTTCAACTTTCCTCGTGCGGAAAACAATCTGCGAAATCCATAGAAGCAGAAAAGGATAGTTAGCATTCATCAGGAAAACCGAGTATGGTAAATTCTGATTGCTACCCAGTTGGATAAATTATACTTATTAGGTGATGGATCAATCAGGATTTCTGTTGCAAGTTCTACCAAAACCTCTTCCCATCCAAATGGAATTGGCTGATCATCGGAAAAAGGATAGCTGCAGAAGAAGATTGCCACAAACATTATTTATTGGTGTTACTAATTATCATTGCCCTTTTTTTATACAGATTTATTGGAAGTTGATTATGTTCATTAGTTCAAGTCCTTACTTGTGTGCTTTGCAGGCTTCAAGAGCCATGATTGCTTTTCTCAGGTTCTGCTTCGATTTGGCAGCGATCTTAGCTGCAAAGTTCATCGGTAGATCAAACTCTTCTTTCCTTGCTATCTGAATGAGAACCTCCATGATCTGGGAATAAGGTTGAATCAAGTTTTTTTTTTGCAAGGTCTAATTTGAGCAAGACTAATTCAGTAGGACAAAGGTATTCAAGTATTGATGAGGGTCATGATTAAGCGGCTTGGAAATCTTAATTTTGGACTTTGTACTGAACAACTGGATAAAGTAGACCAGAAAAACTGTCATTATATATCATCAGTTCATTCAAGCAGTGCCTACACTGATTTTAATCGGAACATTCTTACCTCATGGGTCACAGGAGCATCAACTTTTAAAACTTTGCACCGATTTTTTACGGTTTCCAGAATGTCTGAATCATCTTCACAGCAGAGAATGAGTTTACAAGCATCTGTGTAACAGTCCATGATCCATTTTATCAAGGGCTGGATGTTCTCTGGTGCTTTATCAACCTCATAAAGAACTAATACTGAAATAAAGAAGACAAAAGAGTTAGCTTCAAGTGGATGAATGAAACTGTTGAGCAGGAACGCAATCTTGCTCATGTTTAAAGAGTTCACCTTTATAATCTGGCTTAAAATTGACGTTGCTAACATCAGGGGTAATAGCATAAGTGTTACTTATTTCCTTCACTAAACCCATTAATGCAGTTTTAGCTTTTGGCTCCGAATTTACATTGATCTCTGCATGATGAGCACTGGATGTTATTGGAACCACTACCTGTGCTGCTCCCCTTTGTTCCTGTCCACAAGAAAGTATAAAACACTGAAACCCTAAGTTCTCCAGAAGATTAAAAACGAGTTAAATGTAATTGATGAATCTTCAACTTTCCACCAACTTCATTTTAAAAAATAAATAATAAAGAGATATCGAGCTTTTAAAAATTTCAGTTCTGCTGATATGAGATGACAAATCTATAAGAGTGCTCATATAACCGAACCTGGAAATATCTCAAATCATGTGTTTTCTGCAAGAAAAACAGTGAATTAAGTTAACTTAAGCATCCGAAAATACTGTTCAAGAGAGAAATATCTTTAATGTTATTGTGTCTGATAACCAAGGACATACATGCCAGCATGCATCACCAAATATATCGCCTATCAGAGCCATTGCTAGCGCTTTTTTGCCAGAACCGGATGGTCCCTTCAGCAAAATGTGAGGAATGCTGCCATGTGATACCTATGGTAATACATAAAATGAGTTAACAAAGCCTGCTGGTAAAACAGACTAGCAACGGTGAACGACATGACTTAGTTAATAAAGCAGTTTGCAGAAGCCTGAATGCAAGTGATCCTCAAAACATATTCATCTTGTGCTAAGCAGATAAAAGGAAAAACAATAATTCAATCCTGAAATAACTTACAAGTTGACCGAGAATTTGAGCTTCATGTTTGTGGCATGTAAATCCATTCAATGAACCGGGTTGATGCTTATCAGCCCAAAACTGTCTCAAGCTTTCAACCACAAATGCCTTCTCGATGAATGATGTTTCATCAAAACGTTTTTTTCCAGGTGATTTTGAGGTCTTGCAAGGTCCCTTCTTCAAACAAGAAAACCAAGCTTCTGTTTGTTTTTTCTTCCGGTTTTCGGTGAACTTCTTCAAGCTCCCACTTGTTCTACCACTTGCATCACTTATCTTGCTACTGTCACTGCTAAGTTTGCTACTGCTCTGCCTACTTGCAGCAGAGGCTGACGTCATGGTCATTCGTGAACCAGAACTTGTTGTCGAAGTTCTTTGTGAGTTATGATCGATATTACCATTTACTTTATTACGCTGAAGAAGAACAGAATCCATGTGAGGAAACGATGCGGGTTTCAGGTACAAATTGGTTACATTGTTGTCCTTTAATATGCCATTCTTCTGCATCCCCAAAGCTGTCTGGTCAACAGAAAAGAAGACATCACCAGGAGAAATAGATTCCGTGCTTTCAAAATTTGGAACATCAAGCATAGAATCTTTAGAAAGCTTAATGTTAGCAACAATCTCATTCAGTTCACCAACAGAAGCTGCTTTTGCATGAGAAACTTCTATTTCCCTTTGTCTACGGCTCATGCTCCTTGACAAAGGTGATGGGCTTCTTCCCCCCTTTTGCTCTTTATAATCATTACTGTTTACCTGTTCCTTGTCCCAGGCCCTTTGTTTTGGCGCCGCTGCCATTCTACGACTAGCATTCTGTCTCTCACTCAATCTACTGTCTTCGTCAAATTGTAATTGAGTGCTCCTTTCTTCTCTAGTAGGCATCCTTTGATTTTTCCTTCTGTTGGAGCTTACAATCTCACCATCTTCATGCATACCATGCTCCTTTCTCCCAGATTTAAAAGGAGAAATTTGTCTTCCCTTGTCTGGCTTTGACAAGGGACTAACGTTTCTCTGCCTGGGTTTAGGTGAAACAGCACCACTTCCTCTTTGTGCCTTGTAAGGAGAAACTTGTCTTCTCTGGTCTGGTTTTGACAAGGGACTTACATTTCTCTGGCTCGATTCAGGTGAAACAGCACCACCTTCTTCTCTTTGTGCCTTGTAGGGAGGAACTTGTCTTCTCTGGTCTGGTTTCGACAAGGAACTTACATTTGCCTGGCTTGATTCAGGTGAAACAGCACAACCTTCTTCTCTTTGTGCCTTGTAAGGAGAAACTTGTCTTCCTGACTCAGATTTTAACAAGTTGTCAAGATTTCTCCGACTTGATGTAGGTGAAACAGAACCACCTTCATCTCTCTGTGCCTTATATGGGGAAATTTGTCTTCTTAACAAGGGATCGACATTTCTCTGATTTGGGATAGGTTCAGCACTACGATTATCTCTTTGTGGCTTGTAGGGCGACTTGCTGCTGTGCCTCCTTCGAGGAGGACTGGAAACAGAGTCCTTCTTTGGAGAATAATCGTCAAATCTTGAAGAAAATCTCCTGCTGTTTTTCAAAGGGCTAACATTTCTTGGTAAATCTAACTGAATTGGACTCTCAGGACCAAAAGCTCCATTTTTCTGATCACGCCTTGGACTATCTTGCCAATCAGTTTCTGTATCTGATGGCTCATACCCACTTCGCCTTTGCTTCAGGACATTAACAAGGTGAGGATGAGGGCCTCTATATCTAGTCGAACCATTCTCCTTTGTGCTCATTGTTTGCGAGCAAGAATTCAGGAACTTTCAGTTTGAAAAAAAATGTCTCTCTTCCAAATAGCCTTGGAAAGTGTAGGAATCAAGAAAGAACAACGCGAGATTCCTAAGAACATGAAGGATTTCGATGCTGAGACAGATAAATAGGCATGGAATCTAAGGAGGAGACTGACACTAAGGAATGCAGAAAGGTGCTTAAATTTAAGATTCGATGATTACAAAGCTGGAACTTCGGTAAAGACAATGCTTGGAGGCGTTCTGTTTCAGGTTTTAGACAGCAAATTTACAACCTAGGATTTTTTTTGTTTCCTGTAAAATCTAAGCTTTCCAACCAGAATGTTTTGCCCTTTTGTTCTCTCATCATTTGTCTTTTTACTCTCTGGCTGGCTGCTGGACGAAAAGAATTTTGGATATCTGGAAGGAGTGTTGACTTTAGTTGCTGAAATAGCAAAAATTTCCATGTTTAGGACAGGAAACAAAATTCAAATCCATTTCAATCCTGTAATCTCACCATTTGCTTTGTAGCATTAACTACCATTGGATTTCATCCCCATCATATTCTTGGACGATTTCCTTTAGATTGCAACATCATATTCTT
>Ga0325411_1009964_pt1 | contig 10072 bp, 6 predicted proteins | sample PopdelMetagenome_13_FD_206181 | JGI IMG/M metagenome (GOLD analysis project Ga0325411, IMG submission 206181) | Populus deltoides microbial communities from Bellville, Georgia, United States - Xylem-PdIQD-R4 | ecosystem: Host-associated > Plants > Phyllosphere > Stem > Wood/Secondary xylem...
TTAATTGATGGTTTATGGATGATAGGCGAGGATGGAAAAGGATTTATGGTTTGTATGTGAGGTTGGATAGTGGTTTGTTAGTTGTTAAAATATTTTGATGTATAATTTTTGGGTTAGTTTTTTTTTTTAAAAAAAAAGAATATAGATCTCAGAAATATTTGACTATAAAGTATGGACATGTTTATATGTTTGGAATACATTGTATATAAAATACTTGATTCAAAAATATATTTTTTGGATATAGAATAGCTTAGCTAGTTCGCTGATATCATATGGATAAGCGTCCTTTGGTGACTGACGTTTATATGCTCTTTTTCCAAAGGCCCAAGCTTTAGCTTCAGTAAAATGGGCTCCATCCCATTACACACAGTCACTCCTGTTGCCACATGGGAAGGAGAGAGATTTACATGGGACTGAACCAGATTCTACCTCGCAACAGCTCTTACGGGTTTGTGTAAAACCTGCAACAAGAAAAAATAACATGGGCATCAGAGGCGTAACAAAAAAGTCGCCTTCAACCGTGAGAGAAAGAGAGCAAGGGAGGGAGGGGATTCGTACCTGTATTCGTCTGATAATCAGAATCAATTTCGTAAGAGTTTATGTAGGTAAACACAGCATCAGTATGCCTATCATTAAGTTTTCTGAGCAGTTCTTGAAGCTTGTCGTTGAAAATTTGAACATAATCATTGAGCTTGTAAGCACATGAAGATGCATCTAGTTCATTGGGATTTTTTTGTATGTTGGACGGCATACATCCTACCCGAACAAGTCCGAACACAGCTATCTTTCTTGCTCTGAGCAATACAATTTCTGGCAGCAAGGGAAAAAAAAGCGATTTGAGCGTCTTTTGTAGTTTGATGCTTAATTTCACATTAAACAATTTAACTCCTATCAACTAACAAACTTTCAGTTTTTCTCAAATTAGCCCTTGATTTGATTAATTTCAGTCCTTGAACTTAAACACTTTTTGCCCTTTGATTCTTAGTTTTAAAATTCTTCAACTTGACCCTCAATTAGCCTTCAATTTTCATATATCTTTCAATTAAATCCCTGATAGCACTTTCAAAGTTTCAATTGTATCTTTTCTTCAATTAAGTCCTTAATTGAATCCATAAAACCCATTAGATGTTTAATTAAGTCATTTAACTTAATTAATTCTTTTAATTTTTGCCTAATTGACTTTCAGACTTATTTTTTCTTCAATTAAGTCATTAAATAAATAAATTAAACTTGTTAGAAGTTTAATTAAGTGCTTAAACTTAATTAATTCTTCATGTTTTATTCCTCACTTTTCTTTCTCTCTTCATCTCATCTTCTCAAAATATATCTTAATTTGGCTATTCTTCTGGTATATTGGTTTTTTGCATCTCGAAGGCTTATCTCCTCGTGTGCCGAAGATTTTTTTGGATTTAAAATTTTTGATTTTTTAATAAAAAAATATGTATTTTTATAAAAAAATATTTTAGAAAATTCAAAATTGAGTTATTACCTATAAAATAAAAAATCCCAAATGTTTATTTTTGAAACAAATGTTTTTCAATTTATTCCTATGCTAATGGGCATTCTTATGGAAATTATAGCAGCTCATTCCATCATAAACTAAAATTTTAAGCTATAAATAAAGTCAAGATAATCATTAATTTAATTTGGAAACCAAGGTTGTTCCTAAAATCTTCAGGGTCAATAAAATATGATAGAATTAAAAAATTAATTGACCATTAAAAAATTCTATGACAAATATAATTAAACAGATTAATTAATTTATTTGAGAAAAAGAATTCTTAAACAAATATATCAACATCGATATCAAGAAAAAGGTGTTATCATTTGTGGCTCTGATATCAACTATTAGATTTGATAGATCTAAACATATTTCTAAAACAATTTGCATTTAAATGATGCAGAAAAATAAATATATCAAAATATATCTCTTGCCATTAATGAAAAACACTCATGAAATTTTTTTAAGGTTTTGGTACTCTAAGCTATGACACTCAAATTTAATAGTTTATTTTTTAAAGACTTAAAAATCTGTATTTGTATAATAAGAGTTTCGTTTTTTTTTTTTATAATCATCGAGAATATATTGAAAAGGCCATAAAATGAATAGCCAAAGAGAAATACAAGAGAAATACAAGAGAATAAGAGTTTCGTTAAACTTCTATTAATAGAACTTTAATGCCATTAATTTAAAAAATATTATTATGAAAGTTAATTTATTACATCAATTACTAAAGTTCTCGAAAAAAACTAAATCTCAAAAACATCACTTCAACATAAAGATGTAGGCTTATGTACTTAGATTAGAAATTGTTACGCGCGCAGACATAAATAATTTATGACCAGCTCCCTCGAAATTCCACTTCAAGAAACTCATAATTAAAAGTTCAAATAATTGTACTATAGGAAATAAGAAAGAAGAATGGGAATTTTCAATAACCCCTTTCACATTAACTCTGTCAAATCACTCAACTTTGGCTCAATATTATGGAACTCCAACTTGATAAAAATATTTTGTAGAGGTAAGGTTAAAAACATAAAATTTTGAAATTTTTATTTTTGAAGTATTTAATTCATAAAGTTTTTTAGATATACTAAAATCATAAAAATAAGTTTAAATAAGCTCAAGAAACATTAAAAAGTATAGTGTAAAAAAAAAACATATATATATATATAGTTGTTGGTGTATTTTCTAACAGGTAGAGATTCTGATTATATAAATTGACCATGGATTGCTTTTCCATTTGCATTCTTGGCCACCATCTTACTGGCTGCTGCTCATCTTTAGTAAATCTCGACTTCGTAAAAAAATAAAAATAAATAAAGTTTGATTCATTAATGAATTCGGCTTCATTTGAAAAACTAATAGATCAGGGATTGGTGGGTTTTTGAGAGACAATGCTATTCACTTCTCATATATTTTTTTCATCTTTATCAAAAGAACTTAATTTGGAGATAAGCATCTCTAGCGCAAACTTTCAGTAAGTATATTATATTTGGAGTCATATTCAGCAAATACGTTCATTGGCTTGAAAGGGATCCAGCTGGTAACCGGCCATGGAGGTTATGCAGTGAGTTTAATGCAATCTACTGTATAAGTATGGCTTATAAATCCGATACCTTAAATCATGTACATAGAGAAGGGCTGACCTTCTAAACATAGCATGGTCTAGATAGGGAAATGAAATTTTTGGCTTGGCTGTCATCTTGATTTAGCAGACTGTGTAATCTCAAGCCACTTCCTTGCTGGCTATTTTTCCCATTTTATTAATTATAAATTAATTTATCATTAATGTTTTTTTTTATACGTTACATATAGTATCATAGTGGAGTAATTTTTAGTGGTAAATTACTATTTAAACATTGATGTTTATCATGGTATAGTTTTATTTTGCACCTCCAAAATATATTATATCCCATAATGGTAAGAAGTTGACGCAAACAAAAAAAAACATAGCAATCATATATGTATATATATATATATATATAGAATTTTATATTAAAAAAATTAATCTTTACCATAAGAAACCTAATTTTATTTTTTATTACTCAGTATTTTGATAATCAATAGTAAATATCGCAACTCTCTTTGGTTGTATATATAATAGTAAAAACATCACAAACAAAGCTAAAAGAGTTCTAAATTAAATACAAAAAGAAAGAAGTACTTTTAATTTATACACTTGGATATGTGTGTTAGGTTTGAAATCCTCTCGTCTCACTCCCAGTATAATCGAGTATAGTTCATTAAAAAAATCATGAGGAAAAGGAGTTAAGAAGAGCTTAAAATATATCAAAGTCATGCAGCACACAATCAGTTTAGAAATTTGTTGAGGTAGACTTAACATCATGTTGGAGACCTTGATTTTGTGTTATCAGTAAAGAAATTTGTTGAGACATTAATTAAAGCTAGCAGCAGAAGCCATGATCTTTAAACCTATCATGTCCGTACATACGAGATTTCACAGATATAAATATAAAATTGAAGTTGTTTTGGTTTATGTAAGTACGTATGCATCCTTCTTTCAATTTTAATGGCAAGAGTATCTCCGAATAGACTTCTATACTTTAAGAATAAATCCTTCTATGAATGGAGTTTAAGTATGATATCCAAATGATTAAGGATTAGGTAATTATTATTGCTTCTTGAGACTAATGCCTAAAAGCAAATTTTATTGGAATTATATTGTGAAGGCTATGAAAAGACAGTAGATATGTCTTTCCATTGTTCTTACAGTCACAATATTTTATTCTCTAAGAACTTATTGGACAATCATCTTCTCCATCAGAGCTGGGCATGGTTGATATTGTAAGCATCAGAATCATCAAGCTTCAGCTTAACTAGTTCGCTGATATCATATGGACAAGCGTCCTTTGGTGACTGACGTTTATATGCTCTTTTTCCAAAGGCCCAAGCTTTAGCTTCAGTAAAATGGGCTCCGTCCCAGTACACATAGTCACTCCTGTTGCTACATGGGGCGGAGAGAGATTTACATGGGACTGAACCAGATTCTACCTGGCAACAGCTCTCACGGGTATATGTAAAACCTGCAAGCAAGAAAAAGTAATATTGGTATCAGAGGCGTAACAAAAAAGTCGTCTTCAACCGGAGGGGGGGGGGGGGGGTTCTTACCTGTATTTGTCTGATCATCAGAATCAATTTCATAAGAGTTTATGTAGGTAAACACAGCATCAGAATGCTTAGTATTAAGTCTATTTAGCAGTTTAAGAAGCTCGGCGTTGAAAAATTGAACATCACTGTTGAACTTTTCTACACATAAAGAAGATGCGTTTACGTCATTGTGGTGGTTTTGTATGATGTGCGGCATACATCCTACCCGAATAAGTCCGAACACAGCTATCTTTCTTGCTCCTGAGCAATACAATTTCTGGCAGCAAGGGAAAAAAAACGTGGGGCTCTTAATTTGTTAGTCTCCAATCACGTCAAACATTAATTGTTGTTTTGCAAGAGACATTAAGTAGGGCTGACCTCCAGCTGAGTTTCATAAGTTTCAATGAGAAGTTGAGCATATTCTTCAGGAGTATATTGCTTGCTGCTATTGTACTCTTCCTTGAAATAATTGTTGAGGTAGTCGTTATGACCCATATCAGACACATAGATGCATTGGCTCAAGTACTTCCTAGCAACTTCCTCGCTTCCCAAGATCTTGGCAATTCGTGAAACCGTGATATTGTGATTAAATAACTGAGCATCCATTGTAAATAGTTCTCCCTTCACATACACAAAAGAAACATATGAATAGTTAGGGTTGCCAAAGTATACAAGATTACGCAAAATTCATACGGAATAATACAAGGTTTTAGTTATGAGAGGCATATGATCAGTAATCACCACAAGAGAGCCGCTAGAATCAAGGATGCCAGCTCCACTAGATCCATAATTTACACCATCTAGAAAATTAGTGCAACCTCCGACACCAAATTCCGTAATGTAACTGTCGAAACCTAATTGTTCAGCTGAAACAAAAAAAAAAATGATAATTAAGATCATAACTGCCCACATTACTAAACTCGGTTATGTTGAGACCGTTCTAAATTTACGTTTCAAGTTATAAAAGAAACAAAAGAATAAACCTAATCATCCTTCTTCGACTAAATTATTTAAATTTCAGCAACAAAAACAGTAGTACCAGAGTACTTAGCAAGATTTCTAATTTTAATTTAATACAACGGTCACAACTATCTAGTGAGAACATATTTATTTTCCATTAAAGAAAACTAACACACTGTATTTTGTATTATAAGAGAGGAGAGAAAACTGCAGACCAATGGTGTCAGCTATGTTGAGACCATTGCTGCACCTTCCTGAAGCCCCGGTATCAAAGTCTATCCCATAAGGTAGGTAATTAGCTTTAGCTGCTTTGTCAAGGTAGTTATTGTTTCCGTTATCAAAGAGAGAATCTCCAAAGACGAAGTAGCAAGGAACTTGAGGTACGCGTTTTCCATAAGTCCAGTGTTGCCAGTTTGACACCAGCAACACCACAGACAACACCCACAATGCCTTAAGCCCACTTTCCATTGACAAATAAAATGAAAGAAGGAAACAAAAACAGTAAATATAGAAAGAAGGAAGAAGTGCGTAGCTAGGGAAGAGTGCTTTGAAGTAGAACGAACCAGGCCTATTTATAGAGTGGAGATCTAGCTAACCAGTGCATCTTGTAAGCGTGTTCTGTTGTAAGCCACCTGTTTTTTTCAATCTAATTAGTTTACAATGTAACAGTAAGTATCCTTAAATCTTGTCACTTGTAGTATTTCTTAGAATTGTGTGGTTTCTTAGGAGTTTCCTTTCTCGTTCTAACATCAATTATCTCATACATTCCATACATTCTCTTGATGTCAAATGAGTACCTTTTATTCTCTCTACTCACTTTAATCATTTTTGCTTCTTTCCTAGAAGGCTATCTTACTAGCCTTTTTTAGCTTTCTTAATGCAATAATTTTGAACGATTTTTTCTTTTTTGAGTTCCATGATAAATATAAGTTGTTGTTGTTTTACTTTTTCAAACTTCTCTTCAGAATCAAGATCAGTAATTGAATAGGGGATCATATTTGTTCAAATAACCAAGTAGCTATATTCCTTTAAATAGTTTTTTTTTTGTTTTTTTCAAAAATATTTTTATCTCGAGTAACATCATCTAAATAAATGATGTAAATATTTGAATACTTGATTCTCTAAGATTTCAATGTATCACTTTCAAAATTAACATCATACATTCTTGCTCTGTTATGGTTATAATGCACTTTATTTACAAAGTCTTAAAATGAAAGTCATAATTTCTATGCATTCCTCTAAATCTTGGATTATCCTAACCAAGCTAGTCAATGTTATTTCTAGTTCTATTCTATAAAAAGACTCATGAAAATAGCGTTGCATCTCTTCTTGTTTATTGATGGAGTTAGATGAGTGAACATAATAATATATATATATATATATATATATATGGATAATTTTTAAGAATTAGAGCTTATAGTTTGTTTCATATACCATACATATTGTTAACACTATCATATTCTTAACCTCGCATATTGAGGATATACAAGTTATATCGAGTGAGCACATCGAGGATTTTTTTTTATGATGTTGGTTTAAATATTTTGTTTGTTAGTCTAATATTTTGGATGATGGTTTTATAATTTTATTTTGGAGAGATTTAGCTAGCATTCACTTTGCAACTGATATTTAACATGAGTTATAAATAAAGCAGTCGACCTAAAGTTTAAATTTGTTAGTTTTTAAAATCTAATTTCTATTAGAAGTTTCATTTCTTATTATTGTTGTGTGCGGATCTAAAGTGTTCTTTTGATTAACCAAGCAAGGAATGAGATTTATTATATAATTAAAATACAGATTAAATTCAACAGAACCATATGACATTTCAATTCCAGCTTCATTTAAATTAATAATTCATAATATAATGATTAAGTTCCTATATTAACAATAAAAAAAAAAAGTCAGCTAGGCTTCTGGTTTAGGCCTTTACACCTTGTTTAGAACTTTTTTTGTGGGATATTTTTTTATGCTTGCCCTTTTATACAAAAAAATTTATAAAAAACATAATAAATTAAAAATTAAAAAAAAAACAAAAATGTGGTTTTGTATGTGCATATACATCCAAAATAAAAATGTTAGTGCATTTCTAACAAAAAAAATAAATAAAAAAATAATTTTTCATTAGTTTCAAAAATACAAAACATAGATTTGTGTTTTCTTGCATTTGTGGATTTTCCATGAATATTAATATTGTTTTTTTTATCAAAATAATGTATCAAAATATTCATTAGAATCTTCATATTTTAAAATATTTGCGTATTAAAATATATTGGAACGAACTTATCAATCATTTATATATCACGTGGAAAATTAATTCGTCAATTTTATTTCCCAGCATGTTTTTCACATTTCAAGTATTATTTCCCTTACATATTCAAGCATTCTGAATTAGCTTAATTATCTTAATCACAGACTTAATGTGAAATTAATTACTTAATTTTAGAGAGTTGGTTTAGTGGTTTTATAAGCTGAGATCTTAGACTAGCATCAAGAAAAATTTATTCATCAAATACATTAGATTAATATGAGAGATGCTTTGAGATTTTTCAAAGAAAAAACTTAATATTGCTTAATGTAATATTGGTCAGGGTAACTTGATATAATAACTTAAAGTTGGATAAAATATCATCAGTACTTTTAACTTAAAATCACATTTAATGGATTCCAATAGTTGAATAAAATAAAAACCATAATGTTTTTTTTTTTTTGGGAAAGTCTAGTAAATGAACAACCGATGAATTTATAAAATTAAAAAATATATGTTTTTACTAAATAATGAACAGGTATTTATTCTTTGTTATAAAATTGAACACTCTTACTGGGTGTTTATTTTGCATAATATTTTATATAAAAAAATATTTTCCTGGTTTTCCAATAATTATTTTTCATAAAATATTTCATGGTTAGCTTTAAATTTAATTCATATATTGTAAATATTTTCAGCTCGTGAGCTTTTTTTAAATATTTTATAGATAATAATTTATTATCAATATCATCCAATACTGCTATTATTATCATCTGACCTCTACCAACCTTTTACCCTAGCCATGATCAATGCAACTCCAACTATTGCAAATTTTATTTATATTAACTACTTGGATAAATGATTTTTTTCATATATAATTCAAATAAATTAAAACACCAAGTTGCCAGAATAGCAGTAACAAGATGAAAACAGTGCACACGTAAAAAAAAAAAAATGATAAAATACATGAAGAGAGAGAACCAAAATTAAAACACCAACAGCTTTTCTATTTGCAACCAATTCAGCTTGATTCGAATACATTACTCTGACCATGATTGAAAATAGTTATTTCACAATACAAATTCTAAAACTAATTTTTATTTAATTATACGTAATTAAAAATAATTTTTTAAGAGATTTAGATTTTGAAGAAGAAAATATATATTTTAAATTGAAGTCCCCATTCCTTATTTATAATCTTTTTTTTTAATGAAAAAGATCTTTTTATTAATGATATTATTTTTTAATAAAAAATCAAAGTAATTAAAATAAATATTCACAACAATCTCAATACTTTAAGAAGGGAAAACTTTATTTATTGGGGAAAAACTTTTATTTTTTTTTTATAACTCGGGATATCTGAACTAATTTACATGTATTACGATTAATTTTTAGATTCACTGAATATCCTGTAAACCTAATAAACAAATAAGATATCGTGAGGATAATATACTTGCATATAAAAAAATCAAACCTAAATATAAAAATAAAAAATTCTCGCTAGCCCACAAACTCAAGTAACTTTCATTTCCTTATTGTTTTATTCATTGGCTGTGCGTTTATCAATCACATATAGCGCGATAAGTCGCCGGTCCCCGCATATTAGAATCTCCATATTTTAGAATATTCGCGTATTAAAATATCTTGGAACGAACTTATCGATCATTTATCACGTGGAAACGAAAATTGAGGTTTGACAAACTTGGCAATTACTGCTATTTTAACATCTTCAGGGCTGTCTTGTATCCAGCTGTTAATGTCCTTTACCTTATAGAGGGCACATGCAGCATTGTGCGGTTCAGCTTTTCTCAAGCCTTAATTTCCACAATATCTTGTACGAATTTTGCCTCATGCCTCAGATTTGTATTATTTTTTAAAAGAAGATGGTAGCTTTTCTGAAGGAGCTGATGTCTCTCCAGATCAATGTAACCAAGCTAATGAAAGTGCAGGCACTGACCCAACATTTCAGTGTTCCGAGTACCAGCTAGTTTTTTCATGAAGAGTTTGTAAATGAATTAATAATAATGCTCAATTAATAAAAAAAAATAATATATTATAAACTCTCATTAGTGCATTTTATAATGTGATAAAATGGTTTGCATACATGCATGGTGACCACAGTCGCCATTACAAACTACTATTAGTATTTAATAAATTTATTTTTTTCTTTCAAGATATTATCAATATTTCTTGGTTATATATTATGTATTCATAATTAATAATATTAGTTAATTTATATAAATTTCAATCTATTA
>Ga0325411_1009965_pt1 | contig 10071 bp, 5 predicted proteins | sample PopdelMetagenome_13_FD_206181 | JGI IMG/M metagenome (GOLD analysis project Ga0325411, IMG submission 206181) | Populus deltoides microbial communities from Bellville, Georgia, United States - Xylem-PdIQD-R4 | ecosystem: Host-associated > Plants > Phyllosphere > Stem > Wood/Secondary xylem...
ATCATCATCATCAATTTTGTCATCTTGTAAAATAGGGTCCCATGATCCCATGAAGTACTCTTTCTTTAGCTGCTGCTTATATTAACTATCAAATCCAATATGGTGTATGTTATGTACCAGCGAGGGAGTAGAAAGTAGAAGTCAGAGCTGCCCTTTTTGTTGTGTGGTCTCTAGGAAGAGAGGAAAATTGAAAAGTAAAAAAAAAAACCTGTGGCAGCCTCTAAGATTTTGCCTGGTAACTTGGTAGAATTTTGTGTTTTGAGTAATGCAGTGAGATTTGAAAGAGGATTAGTTTAATCTTCTTACCTCTTTGCTTTTGGCTGCTAATGCTTTACACCTGTTTCATGCCTTCCCTTATTACTTAAAATCTTGCTCTTGTTTCCTTTATGACTTTGATTTGGTCATTTACTTACAAGAAGATTTATATATTGGTTTGTGCTGTTAGCTGGACAGATGGGGCCTGCATGCAAGTGCAAGTGCTTGAACTATCTTTTCTCCTTTGTATTGGTTGATAAAATCTTTTAGCATTCTATCCCAGACTCCGTTCCATATATTGTGACTCCGTTTGGGAATGTGCAGCCGAAACGAGGGCGCAGCTGCGGTTGCCCCCGCGCCACTTTCCCAAACGGGCACACACGTCTTGATCATTTCTATGATCGAAAAGAGTTCAAGATAGAAAAGGGATTGCCTTTTCATCGTGTAACTTCACTGTCAAGTATTTCTAAAATCCATTCCAATCGGATCAAGGGGCCACCAGCATAAAGTTCAAGAAAATAATCGTATTCTTGCATGCTAACAATGGTATCAGAATCTGGAACAAGATGTCAATGACATTTACAATTCATAGATCCCCACATCTCCACCAGAATACAGAAGCCTTTAACCCCTTTTTCCGACAGGAATATCGATTATTTTCTTAACAAAATTCTCCATTCCCTTCACTTACCACCTCTACCATTGATCACATGCTGAGCACCTTCCAATACTTTCAGGGACCACTTCAAAAAAAAAAAAAAAAAAAACTTTCTGCCATTGCCTTGAATCCACACAAAAGTGTTCCTGATTATAAATAATACAAGTGGTTCTTGAGTGTTGATTAATTCACTAGAACTCTTGTCTCAATATTGCTTCGTGATCTTAAGTTCTATCTCCAATATCGTTTCCCTTTTATGATATTGCTATCTTCTTTACACATTGGCAAACTAAAGGTGTAACACCTATACGCTAACGTTGGAAAAGTGCTTCATCATCTGTCATCTCAGTTCATAAAAAAAACACTAAACTTAAACCTTCGTTCGAATGGATATTCCGTTGCACAAAAGTACAAAATCCTAACTTGTTGCCCCTAGATTTTATCTTTCCATTGATGCTTTGTTAAAGGGTGGAAGGTGCTAGTTTGTGCTTGTATTACTTCATTCACCATTAAAATTCTCCTCTCTTCTTTGATTTCTTAAATTCGTATACTGAGAACATTACGATCAAGAAGATTTATTCTATTAAAAGATTTCGAACGATGTAAAAGAAATTGTAAATCTAAGATCGTTCGAATAGAGGGATTTAGTCTAAATTAACATGCAAGTTAATTCAAGAATATCATTCTTGTTAAACCGGGAAATAAAGTTATTATTAAAGCCATGATATGTGTTTCTTCTTACAGCTAAAACATGAACTATTAGAGACAAAAACAGCCCATGTTACATCATTTGTCATGCTTGTGTCGTCTGTGTTACTCCTAGTTCAACTGCTATGAAAAAAAGAAGAAGAAAACAACAGTCAAAATGGTAGCTTTTTTAATGCTCTAGAGATGAGAAGAGGTGTAGCCCACAACTAATTTTGCCAAAATATTTGCAATAAGCCCAGTTTGTTTCCAGAACCGAGACAGCGATATTAGAATTTTTTTTTCAAATTTAATTTTAATTTTAATCTTCTATACTCGGATCAACCTTTTTTTTTTTGGTTATGTTATTAATGTGTTTGTTGACTTTTTTTATATAAAATTATAAGCTTGTTGACTTTATTTTACTTTTGTTTCACGCAAATAATAGACGGCCTAGATTATAGAAGGTTTAGTGCTTCTCTTCTTTTTTATATTTCAAAAAGCAGTCCCCATAGATTTAATACATTTCCACTTCAGCCCATGTAAGATCAATTTTTTTATGTTAGCCACGCATATAGTTTCAGAGAGGTTTTAAAAACTCTAAATATCTAAAAAATATGGGTTCGCTTTCAACTTTTATGGGATAATGGTTAAAGAAGTTTGTTCATTTCCTCGATCTTCTATGTTCAAATCGGGGTTTAACACCAAGAAAAATTTATTTTCTTGAATATACCAACAAAACACGTCTTTAAGATGTTTTGAAAATATAAAAAATATATATACATTAGAGAATTTGAAAACTATAAGATTAATATTGATAAATTATAACCTTGAAGGACTGAAATGGAACATTTCTTAAATTATAGAGATTAAAACATAATTCTCTATTTGCAAATTGGGATAATTACACTAGAAGTATACTAACTTTCTAACTTTTCTCAATTGAGTTCATGAACTTTAATCTTTTTATTTTAATACACCGGTTTTTTTATTGATTGTGTCAATCAATTACTTCCATCAAATTTTAATTTCTAAGTTTTTTTTGTAGTAAGAGTACTGCTCAAAATAATATTATATTTAATAAATGAAAAAGTTTTAAATTAAAATAAATCCTTTTAAAAAACTAATAATAAGTCGCAAGCTATCTGCATTCTACATGGAGCCTAGAAATTATTTAAAGATTAATTAAAATAAATAGATAAATTATAAATAACCATTAAAATATTTATTATAGATATTATGTGATTGAAAAATAAAAAAAATTGTTGATTTTTTAAGGAGTACTAAAATCAGTGTACCAAAAAAACATTAAACCCCATGTACTTGATTGAAAAAAACTAAAATTTGGTATACCAGTATTGTAATTTTTATTTAGTAATTGATTAACAAAAGATGTACACAAATGCTTAATTGAAAGTTTTTTTAAAAAAATTAATATACTTAAATGAAAAAAAAATTATATACTCAGATTTAGATAAAGTGAAAATTACCTTTCCAATTTGATATCTTTCAAATCTATCTGGGTTCACTTAAATGAATCTTAAACTGTCAAGACCAAGAACTAGCATCAAAGCTCTAAGCACTAACCCTATGAATTGACTAAGAAAGAAAGCACTAATCCTATGAAAGTGAAACTGTTACTGTTATTAGTGTAGACTAGAAACATTAATATTGTTGTTCCAAAAAGTAAAAGACAACATTTTAATTGTAGTCTTGAAACATATAACATCAAAAGTACATTAATGGTGACAAACAGAAACATACTGTAAAGAGAACGGTTAAGTAATTTTTGAGACTATATATATTAATAAGAGTGGTAGTTGGTAACCGGGACTTTTCACTGAGCACCTCTCTCCCTCTCCCTCTCCCTCTCTGTTCCCTTCTGTGGAGGGAGAGAAGTGTGTAGACTGTGTCATTGCATAAACATAAACACATGTACAACACCACTTTGATTTGTTTTTTTAAACCAAAACAGATTCTGGGTTGTGTCTAAATTGTTTTTAGAATTATACTTCTGATAAAGTTTGAGTCTTTTTGTTTTTTTGTTGTTGAGTGTAGGTTAAATAGTAAAACAAAAATGTCAGTGAAGGGTAGAGTAGGAGTTGGAGGAGGAGAGATGGGTTCAAGGAATGCAGTGGTGTCAAGGAATCTGGCTCTTTTGCTTTGTTTTGGCAGCTTCTCTGCTGGGATATTATTCACTAACAGGCAAGTTTTGATTAATGCGTTCCTATTGCTTTGATTGTAGGATGCATTTTTACTCTACTGGGTATCAATTAATTTTGAGAAATATGTGATTTATGATAGAGATATTGAAAAGGGTCATTTGGATTGGTGTGTGCTGTTGAAGTAAGCCTCTTTGACTGATTTCTTGGACTTTTAATTTGAAGTGTTGCCATTGATTCTTGAAGCTAAATGTCGTAAGACAAGAAGAACTTGAATGTTTTAGGAAAAAATTGTGTTGCGCTTCACTCTTCTGTTCTTGATTTTTGGATATTGTGGAATCAAATGACTGCCATGTTGATCTTTTTTTTTTTTTGAATTTTTTGTTTTCTTTTGGCAAATATGTCTCCACCGACACTATATTAACCTTGGAAACAGAAGCTGTAAACGTGTGCTGTCGTTTCTTTTTTATTTCCTTCGCTTAAATTTGTGTCTGATGTTGCAGCCTACAACTTGTAGGGCTGGATTAAATTGCAGAGTGTTATTCTATGCTGTTTTGGGCCACATTTTTTATAATTCTATATTACACAAGTTTTGGTGCCAATTGCTAGCAAGCTTCGTTTGATAAATTTTGGCAGTCATTTGAAGTTATAATTGTTTTTTGTCAGTGGATTTGGGCTACTTTAATTTACAAGTCAAGGTGATTTGCTTTGTCATAGATATTAATCAAGAAATCTTGCACCAGGATTTGGACAGAGCCTGAAAGAACAAATTTAGAATCCAAGAATTGTAATCAGAAGCTTGTAAGTGCATATCAGGCTTTTATTTAAAAACATATGGACAATCTTAATGTTGTGTTGCGCTATGTGGCATTGAGGTAATTCAGAATGAAGTATGGCTAGTTGGTGTTCAAGCATTATTTTAATATATTTTCAATTGAAAAACACACTTCACTACAATGCTAAAAATTCTCTGACACATCAGTTATGACATTTCAGTGGTTGATCGATAATTTATGGGAATAAGAATTTTTTATTGTTTAATTTAGCTATGGATTATCGTATCTTAAAAGCAGTTTTCTTCAAATATATATAACTTGTGATTTATAAATGCAAACCGGATGGAAGAATTTATTGCTGAATGTTAGTGTCGCTGTCCATGGACTTTCTTTTATACAATTGTCATATTTGTCAAGGAAAGGTTAGAATTTGCAATGTACTTTTTTCTTTAAGTCATTTGTTCTGCATTGTTGGCTTTATATGATCAGATTTCAGCTGTGCTTTTCAATTATGCTATCGCAATTGACTTTCTAGTTATAGTATTTTCTTCAATCTTTTGCCACTATCAGAAGGTTGAAAATCATACATCCATTAACAGTCTAGGGCAAATTTCAAATACTCAGTATGATATCAGGTAAGCTCTGCTGTACATTATGCTGAGTTTCACAGATACGATGGTGTTACCCTTTCATTGACCTAAATGCAAATCCTGTTGCCGTATTATTCTGAATGCAGGGCCCTAGATAGTAAAATTTCAAATATAGAGATGAAACTAGCAGCTGCTAAGGCAGAGCAGCAATCTTTGTTAAGTGGCGATACTGCATCAGGAAACTCGAAAAGAAAATACTTTATGGTAATTGGAATCAATACAGCTTTTAGCAGTCGGAAACGGAGGGATTCTGTTCGTACAACTTGGATGCCACAAGGTGAATTGGTCGGGACCAAATTTGTTTTTGACTTGTTCTTTTTAAAGTTATATGCTACTACAGTTGCCAGTTAGAGAATGACTAACGAGTTCAGGTTTTGAATCCTTAAATAGGTGAGGCAAGAAAGAAATTGGAGAAGGAGAAGGGTATAGTCATACGCTTTGTTATAGGTCACAGGTGAGATTTTACGCCTATCTTGTAGCTAGTGTTGTTTGCGGTGTGCTTGATTTTCTTATAAAGTGTAGCACTTGCCATCTTTCTTCTACTGGACTGTATGTGTAGTTTGTGGCTCTAGCACTGAAAGGTTGTACAAATTTGATTATATCATTGTGAAAAGATTTCAAAACTGATGCAATAATGAAAGCAGGACTTTGTTTTAAAAGCAAGAAATCTAGAGAGATATGAAAAACTTGTAGATAAAACAATCGCAATGTCATGTGAATTTAGGTAAAAAGATTTCAAAACTGATGCAATAGGTATAGAATCAAGTGCTCTGTGAAATAAACCGAGATAGAAACGATGGACAAGTGGTAATAAACCGAGGAAGAAAGGATGGAAATGGACTTGTATACCTCCTTGATTGCTATGTTCACTGTTCATGCTAGATGTTGGTACACTATATAGTTGTGGAGTATGAATTTAAAGAGGAGATTTTCTTAAATGGCTTTTTCCACAGTTCAACTGCTGGTGGCATTCTTGACAAAGCTATTGAAGCAGAGGAAATGGTGCACGGAGATTTTTTGAGACTGGTGATTTTATTCATTACTTAGCCGTTACATTCATCTTTTGCACTCCAGATGGTTGAAAGTGGGTCTAATGAAATGTCAAATAGGTATATGCTTCTTATTTTTCATAATGTCTAAACAGGAACATGTTGAGGGATACCTGGAACTATCAGCCAAGACAAAGACTTACTTTAGCACCGCTGTTGGTTTGTGGGATGCGGACTTTTATATCAAAGTTGACGATGATGTTCATGTGAATTTAGGTAAAAAGAATTTTGATCCTTTCTTGCATGTTTAATTTGTAGATCTTGTAGGCAATATGCCCTCTCTCTCTCACACACACGCGCGCGCACCAATATGTAGAATTGGAGAAAATGACATGCATTTTTAGAGATGAGTGCCTGTAAATTTTCCAAGTGCATGTTTATCTTGTTTCTCCCATCTCATTGAGCTCATTTGCTGTCAAATTAATATAGCAACATTGGGCACAATCTTAGCTGGACACCGAAAGAAACATCGGGTTTATGTCGGTTGTATGAAGTCTGGTCCTGTACTTTCTAAAAGGTATGCTTAATGGTCTGAGCTGTTTGAATTAGCTCAACATTGGTAAGGTATGGTTTCTTACATATCCATGAAACAGGGGAGTGAAATATTACGAACCAGAGTATTGGAAATTCGGAGAAGCTGGAAACAAGTATTTCCGACATGCTACTGGACAACTTTATGCTATATCAAAGGATTTGGCTACCTATATATCTGAAAACCAGTAAGTCTCCCTCCAGTCATACAAGTTATTTGGCTTACAGAAAAACTTAAGAGTCACTTATGAGTAATGATTGGATGAGCTGAAATTGATTGCTAATCCAGTTTGATACCAAGAATCTGGAAAAGGGGGTTCTAATTCTGGCTCCATGTATTTGATTCCTAAGCATTACAGATTGTGAACTTGTTTTGCTAAATATGCACTCCAATTTTCTTTTAATCTTATCTTCAGGCACATATTGCATAAATATGTCAATGAAGATGTTTCTCTGGGATCTTGGTTTATCGGTTTAGATGTGGAGCACGTTGACGATAAGAGAATCTGTTGTGGTACTCCACCAGGTAAATTTGACACTGCTAGCGGTACATGTTTATATACTATTCATTTAGTTTTCACATGGGAAATCTATTCTGGTCGGTAGGCGAAAAGAAGAAAGCAACACCTGAATACCTGTAAAATTTCCCTGCCTCTGAGGACAGATGCTCATTCTGTAAAACTCAGCAGATCCAAATAGACATTTTGCTTCTTTGAACTTATTATAGTGTTAATTTTAAAGGTTTTTCTTGCTATCTGTAAGCTCTTGTAAACAGACATATTCAGAATTATTACTAGTTTCCATTCATCCTTTTACCGAACTGCATATAGTGATTAATTTAAAGAGTGAGAATATAGCATAAATATAAATACTTCTTACAGAGATAATGATGTGATTCGTTACCGCAGATTGTGAGTGGAAGGCTCAGCTTGGCAGTGTCTGTGCTGCTTCATTTGATTGGAAATGTAGCGGGATTTGCAGGTCCGTTGAGAGAATGGTGGAAGTTCACAAGACATGTGGTGAAGATGTAAATGCTCTAGAGCATGCAAGCTTCTGAGAGATCAGATACCATCCCTCCAAACTCAGAAAGGGCAACTTGGGGAAGTAGGTTGTAGAGCTACGTGTAATATACTAATAGAAATTATAGAGTTACAGTCAAAGAGAATAGAGATCCTTGCTGCTTCAAGGGCCCTTGTCCATAGGAGGCCAGCCCTAGATGGTGGTAAGACAGTAAAAGGAGAGGCTGTAACAAGCTAACTTTCATTCTTTGAATGGTTGGAGGACTGTTTAGTTGGTTCTCTGCCATGACTGCTAATAGCAAACAGTAAGTTAGAATAATCTTTATGATGGACAGCTTTGCATTATGGATCAATACAATATACAACAGAGTAAAAAATCCTTGTTGAGTTTTTCCTTCAGATTGCTAATGGTTTTGCACTTTTTAATGCTTCTTTTCATTTCATGCTTAAGCTCCATTCTGTAGAACATAAAGGATCTGAGAGAGATCATAATATCTTTACAGTGCAGCTGGCCTCTTGCAATGACAACGAGATAGCGTCGAGGTGGAATGATGAGATCCAGCTTTGAAACCATTAGGCATCTACAGCAGCAAGTCAGCAACCCTTGTCTGTTGGATAACCTAACAACACCAGGATGGAGAAAGCAAATTCCATCGCTACCCCACAATGACCTAGAATAACAGATGGATGCCCCCATTGTCTTCCCTTTGCATTATTTCCATCTTCCTTTTGACCTACGCTAAGAATCTCAGTTGTCCGTGACAATGAAGGGTCGATGACCTTAAATTTAAAGAAGACAGTGATAGAGAAAGTGATGAAAAATCTGATGGATCATATTGACTCAAGAAAATGAAAGTAAAACTCCAAGGACATTAACCCCATTGTCGACAATGAGAAACTAGGGAGTAGAAGCGTCAAATCAAATAAGACCTGCATTGAATGAGCCATAATGCCAAGTCTCAGAAGAAATTATTCCGACTACCGTTCAAGGGTTCATGTTGTCCACTCAATTGGTGTGCGTTATACCCGTTGTTGTTAAACCTTTACCCATCCAAGAAATTTGAGACTTGAAACATGACCGGGATTAAATTTCTAGATAAATCAGATAAAATATTGGTGATATAGTTAACTTGGTGAGATTAAAAACAAGAAATTTTTATTTATAAAGAACGAAACAATACTTTAATAAAAATAATTGATCACTTATGGGCTAACCCAATCATTTAATGATTTAGATTTTTTTTCAAATAAGTTTTAGAATTGATTCTAACAACTGGATCAACATGTGAATCACTGAATCAACATTAAAGAAAATAATTAAAAAAAAAAGAAAAAATGATTTTTAATAAAAATAATTGAAATAGCAACTCCCGAGTTCATCCAATAACCTAATAGCTCAAATCTTTTTTCGAGTTGATCCTCAAGTCAGGTGGGACATCTAAAACCCTATATAATGCAAACCATCAAGAAGTCAATAGTCTTCATGAACACACCCCGAGGGCAGATATTTTGGGAGGAATAGTGCTTGATCCAAACTTCCATATGTTAAAGATTTTATCCATTTTTTCCCTTTTTAAAAAAACAAAAAGGGGAAACGTTACATATCCATTTCAATTGGATAAGTAGATGACCGAATACACTAAGCAATTTATGGTTTACAAGTGATGCTTCATTTAGATAATTCGAAGGTAGAAATCGATCTTTGCCACAAAAATTGTACTCTACAAGGCAAAATTTCAATTAAAATACTCTTACAAAATAAACTTGAAGGATTTAGATGGGTTTACAATGGAATTGAAAAGAAAAGGAAAAGAAAAGAAAAAACAATATAATTCCTCAATTTCTGGCACCAAAGTGTCTCACACATTTGGAAAGTCGTGATGCCTGGAGCTTTAAAATAATGAGAAGAGAACGGTTAAGGAGATTGAATCTTTGTCACCTACTAATACCCACTTTGTCAAAAAAGTGGAAGTACTTTTCAAAGACAACTTTTAATAGTTCTTGCCTACAACCTAAGCAAGTTACTTTAGTTAGATCAGTTGGTTGTTCCATGATCATTACTTCTTTAAAGCCACAGAAGTATATTGGTAATAATCAAAGAGAAAAAAGAAATCCAACAAGATTTGTAAGGAAATTTGTACAGTGTTTTCCCCATCAAGTTTGCAATAACGGGTTGCTGGATTAGTTTAATTTCTGCATGGAAACATGGTTCCAATAGCATAATTAGTAAGATGTAAGAAAAAACAGTAATGATAATTAACTTATAACTCATTCCTTTAAGAGATCC
>Ga0325411_1009969_pt1 | contig 10071 bp, 8 predicted proteins | sample PopdelMetagenome_13_FD_206181 | JGI IMG/M metagenome (GOLD analysis project Ga0325411, IMG submission 206181) | Populus deltoides microbial communities from Bellville, Georgia, United States - Xylem-PdIQD-R4 | ecosystem: Host-associated > Plants > Phyllosphere > Stem > Wood/Secondary xylem...
GATCTGATCCAAGTAGACCATATTGAGCCATCTGAGTCATTGCACAGGTTCCAAATGTGTTTCAACAAAGCAATCTTGTTCCATTCTGTTATCCTTTTTATTCCTAGCCCCCCCTCCTTTTTTGGAGCCTTCCTATCATATTGCCATGCCCTCCCCAATTAATGTGACTTGCTTGCATTGGTACCACGTCGCATAGAACTTCATCAACATATTTCTCAATCGAAAATGGAACCACAACCTGTTTAGTCACTTTCACTTCACCACTATCATTCAGCCATTGCAATCTATATGGTTTAGCATGCTTAACAGTACACAAATTCAGTTTACTAACAAGGATGGTACTACAAACATTAACACAGCTTCCACTATCTATAATTAAACCACACACCTTGCTTTGTATATAACATCGTGTATGGAAGATGTTCTCCCTTTGTTGATTAGTTTCATCTTCCTTGAACTGAACCTGAAGTTTTCGCCTTATAACCAAGGACTCCTCAACAGGTAATGCTAACCCACCCCCATCACTATCCTCCAATGGTGGCATACCTTCACAATCAGATCTGTCACTTTCAGATTCCATATCAGCATTATCCCTAATCATCATGATTCTCTTGTTTGGACACTCTAAAGCATAATGTCCATGTCCCTGACATCTAAAACATTTAACAGCGCGAGTACGTTGAGGTTGAGTTTCAGATTTACCTTTGGCACTAGTAGGGACATCAACTTTAGCCTTTGGTGTTTCGGTTCTAGAAGGAACAAAGGACCTTGGCCGAACAATACCCTCTCTTTTTAGATTTGGCTTCCAGGATGATGAAGAACCCAAATTAAACATTGGCCGAACATTTCCCTTCCTAAGTTGTCTCTCCACCTTCATAGCCATGTGCTGGAGCTCAACAACATTGGTAATGTCCCGATTCAACCCATTAAGAAATCTAGCCATGGTGACTTCTCTATCCTTAATAACATTGGCCCAAATCATTGCTATCTCCATCTCTTTGTGATATTCATCTACTGTATTATAACCTTGATTCAGACCTTGGAGCTTCAGATATAAGTCTTTGTAATAGAGGTTTGACACAAATCATCTCCTTATTAAGACTTTCTTCTCCCCCTAAGTCTGAACAGGCCGCTTCCCATTGCTCCTCCTACTGATTACAATTGATCCCACAAAATCAATCCATACTCCGTAAACTCAATTATTACCAATTTCACCTTCTTTTGTTCACAATAACCATGGCAATAAAAAATCCAATATACCTTTTTTTCCCTCTCCAAATAAGCCTCGGGGTTGTTTTTACCTTGAAAGTTAAAAATTTTCAGTTTAATGATGTCCACGTCCCCATCCATATCTTCATAATTCCCTATGCCACGAAAATTCACATTCCTCCTAGCCCTGTTTAGTCCAGACTTGATTCTTTGTCCAGCAAATGCAAAATCATAGTCATCTTCACCTGCATCTGCGTTTTCGTCAACAAACTCCTCAAAAATTATATATGACATTCCGTACGGCCATACAAAACATATTTCCTCGGCGATCAGCCCCACTATTCTGTTGCTTTATCAAATTCACCCTATCTTTCAGATCCTTGTACATCCAAGACAACAACTCGAGTTGCTGGCCTATGGCTCACAATTGGAAAGCTATGTTAGCGTTTTGTGTCTCTGATTTGTTGTTTTCAGACATTCTTTGAATCTGCAAAATTTGGTAACATGCAAAAAAATTAAGGCTTTTCACTCTAATAAGTTCGCTACACCTTTTACCTCACAACTTGCTTTTTTTTGGTTCTTTAGGAACTGAAATCAACAGATCAAGTCAATGGCCTTTGCATCGCACTCTAATTATAATTTTCAGACTCAAGAATCAATAAATATACTAAAAACAAAGCAAAAGGAAACTACGATTATGATTTCGCGAGTAGCAATGCAAATTCGTATGAATTGTAGACGAAATAAAGACACGAAATAAAACAAAGCGAATATTAGTGAAAACAATTACTTGACTCCTAGACAACCTAAATATAGAAACAAAAATATTTGGACAAAACTAAACAATAAGGATCACATTTTGAAACTTGACACAAATCTAACTTGTTACACAATTTTTATGTAACAGAATTGAAACCCTGACCAAATAATCTCGAAATGATTTCAAATTCAATATTTAGTATTATAATACTAAACAAACAACAAATCTCAATTTTATGAAGTTTAAATTGATTCTAAGATGGTTTTCTTGTGGTTCACTAAGAGTATTGTTTCTGCGACAAAATTGAACGTCAAATTAAAATCTCAAGCAAATGATATCTAAATAAACTCCAATTCTATATATGTTGTGATCTCACCCCTAATAGACATAATATGAAGTTGAAATGGATTCTGAAGTGATTTACGTGTGGTTCACTAAGAGTAGTGTTTCTGTGGCAGAATTGAACTTTGAATTAAAACCTCAAGCAAACAATATCAGAATAAGTTCAAATTAGATACACTATGTGATCTTGCCCCCAATAGATAGAATATGAAGTAATAAGATGAAATATAACATTTTTTTAATTTTTTTTGCTTAGATAACGCGGGCACAAAGAACAAGAAGATGAACGCAAACATGAAAAAAAAATTAAAAGAACACTAAAAAAAAGAAAATAACAGAAGGATATGACCTTATTTCAGAGCCTAGCTCTGATACCAACTGATGCGAACCTCGTGATCATGTGGTCACGCAAACGCAATCAAGATTGAGATCTGATCCCGAAAAGCCGAAATAGGTCTGATAGGAGTGTGACACAATGGAAACCTGCCCCATGGCACCAACACTATTGGATTGAGTAGAATGACGCCACGAAACTATTTAATCTTTGATAAGTCAGATTCAATTCGTTCAAGAACTGAAGAATGCAAGAATCACTCTCACATGTTAAAACTAAAAAATTCAGAAGTAATAATCATCAAAGCTGCTGAAATTTTAGCTTACATGAGTTTAAATAGTTCTTGAAAAATAACCCTAATGGACCCCTTATGTGGACTTATATAAGGTTCACTCAAAACTAACCCAAAACCCTAAACTGAGAAGCCCATAACTTAATCTAAACAAGCCTTGGATTCTAACTGAAAAAAAGTATTAACTAAGCCCAAACAAGCCTTGGGTTATTTGTAGCCTAATATTAAATCCATGTTCTGGCATGAGAAGAAGAGAACGAAGTAAAATATTACGGAACTGATTCAAGGCTTTTTTATAGCCTTCCACGCAGCCCCTTAATCCTAGAAACAAAGGGAAAAGGTAGCCATCCATGTTGTTTCCAAGTTGTAGTTTGATTTTTTTGTTTCCTTGTCCTCACCTCATGGCCTAAATAAGGTTGTATGGGACCCCTCTTGCACATGGATAAGATGTACTAGGGTCTCCTCTTGTTACTCTAATAGACCTTTCAATTCTGACTTGGTTGAAACATTCAAAACCAATGCATTCAATGCCTCTTTCAATGCCTTTGTTTTGGATCGAGTTATTGGATCATTTGGAACATGTAATGGGTCCTTGTTGGTGTTTATGGGTGGTCCACATCACGTTGGGTGGGGACAAGTTATCAATAGTGCTGGTGTCTAGGAACAAGTTATCTTTATGTCACACTCCTATCAAACCTGATTTACTTGGCTTTCCAGGAATTGGTGTCTTTGCGTGTGGGTTGCGTGACCACGTGATCACGAGGTTCTCATCATTTTGTATCAGAGCTTGACACTATTAATCAAGTTATATACTTCTAAAATTTTCGTTTCTTGTTGTTTCCGCAAAATTGCTTAGTGTCAAATGTCTTCTTCTCCTTGGATTTGCAGCATATGAAAAAAATTAAAAAAAATTGTTATTTCATTCTATTACTATCCAAAATATACTAGTAGCATAAAAAAACAAAACAGAAGAAAAGAAAAGAAAAATTGTTCAAAAAGATGTTTACTAGTTTCTACTGTAGAAAACTTCAACGAGAAAGTGGATCAAATCAATTTGGAATTAGCTCAAAGTTCATACTCTGATTACTGCCCTACATATTAATTTTGGGGTCAATTGGATATTATTTGCTTTCTTTTTCAATTTCAGGTCTAATCAGGTCTGATTCATAATATTTTTTCGTTAGTATATCAAACCTTTTTTTAAATTTCTTAAATTTTATATTCTGTCTATTTGGGTTGAAATCGCACTGTAACTGAAATTTTAGCTCAATTGTACACCATTTACTTTAGGTTCCAGATTTGGACTTAACTTTTGAAATTCATTTCCTTTATGTTGTTTTCGTTTCTTGTAGTATATTTTCATTATATCCAACATATATAGGTGTTGTTTAATCATTTTACATATTTCAATTATGTTTTTATTCGAGTATTTAGTTTTGTTCATATTTCAGATAGATTTGCTTTCAACTCACGAGACTATCATCACGGTTTTGTTTTGCTTATTTTCTAGTTTTTATTGCTTCTTAAGTCATATATACATATTTACAGGTACTATCATGTCAGATCAAAACAATAGACCACACCCTCCAAATGCAAGTCATGACAAATTTAATAGGGTGGAGAAACATGGTAATGAGGAAGGTTGGGGCTGAACCAAAAGCAAACGGTGGCAAAAGGGCTGAAAGGCCAAAGTGGGCTGATTATGAGTATTTTGAGGAGGACGTTGATGATATTGGTGATGGTGCTTTTGAGGATGAGACTATAGGCCATTGGAAAGGTTTTCGGCAGCCTAGAAACCAGAGGGATTTTGGGAATAGAACTAGGGGCCAATTCAGCCAAAGGAGAAATTTCTGTAGTGTTGGGAAACATGATGATTTGGATGCTATCAAATTTAAAATACCTTCCTTTCAAGGTAAAAACGATCCCGAGATGTATTTGGATTGGGAGAAAAGGGTGGATTGGATTTTTTATTACCATAACTATTCGGAGGTGAAGAAAGTTTAATTGGTAGTTGATGCCAACCTCGTGATCACATAGTCATGCAATCCACACGCAAAAACACAAATTCCGGAAAGCCAAGTAACTTGTACCCAGACACAAGCACTATTGGAAATCAAAAACCCCCCCAACCAACGAATATTGATTCGCGAATGAAAAGTATTAGGATGATGCCATGAAGCCAGTTGTTCTTCGATAAGTTCGTTTCAATTCTTTAGAGAACGAAGGAATGGAGATTCTCCCACCAACACATAATAAGTGCGACAAAGAAGTTTGTTGATCTGAAAATTTTGTAACCTTACATGTTTGATAAGCCTTTATTTATACTGAATCTAGACTTAAAGAAACTCTAATGGACCCCTCTTAGGTGGACTTATATGAAGCTCACTTACAATTGATCCAAATAAGTAATAATAACCCAAAGACTAAGAATAAAATAATAAAAAACAATAAAAATCTGAAAATTACCATCATAAATATGCTAAAATCAGATTTGTCACCCTTAAGAAGTCCCAAATAAACTAGGAGAAATCTGATTTGGAAAATTTGAGTTGTTAATCCCCTTTGATGTCCTTGATTAGCTTGAATTTCCTTATTTAACTTGGACAAATAAGAAAATAAAGTTCCTTATTTGTTGCTGATTTAATTACTTTCCTTCCTAAGTTAGGAAAAACATTAAACAATCCTCCCCTCTTGTAATTGGCCCAATTGGCACCTCCAATGGGTCGTTGGCATGATTACGCTTGGTGTTGGACTGATCCTCATCATTCCCTCTCTCTTCAAAGTATTCGACCCCGAATCATCACCTACATCAAATAGAGTAAGATCAGACACATTAAAGGTAGCACTAACACCATACTCACCTGGCAAATCAACTTTATAAGCATTGTCATTTATTCTCTCAAGGATCTGAAATTGTCCATCTCCTCATGGTTGTAGCTTTGATTTCCTAGGGGCCAAAAATCTCTCCTTGTGTAAATGCACCCAAACCCAATCATCGGGTTGAAAGACAAGATGTTTGCACCCCTTATTGGCTTTGGTCACATATACACGATTCCTCTTTTCAATCTGTTGCCACACACTCTCATGGAGTGTCTTCACCACTCGTGCTTTACGATTACCATCCAAACTAACCCTTGCATTAATAGGTAAAGGAATCAAATCCATTGGAGTTAAAGGGTTAAATCCATACACAATTTCAAATGATGAAAACTCAGTAGTAGAATGCACACTATGATTATATGCAAACTCTATAAATGACAAACAGTCTTCCCAATTCCTTAAGTTCTTTTAAATGATAGCACACATAAGTTGTGTTACGGTCCTATTAACTACTTCAGTTTGTCTGTTTGTTTGGGGGTGACAAGTAGTTGAAAACAACAGTTTAGTACCCAATTTGCCTCATTACACCTTTCAAAAATAGCTAAGGAACTTAACATCTCTATAGGAAACAATGCTCTTAGGGACCCTGTGAAGCCATACTATCTACCTAAAGAACAAATCAGCAATGTTAGTTGCATCATCGGTTTTATGACATGAAATGAAGTGTCATCTTTGAAAACCTATCAACAACTACAAAGATGGAATCCCTACCCTGTTTTGACCTAGTTAAACCTAAGACAAAGTCCACCGAAATGTTTACCCATGGTTCCTTCGGTACAGGCAAAGGGGTATACAAGCCATGTGGTTGAGTCCTAGACTTTGCTTTCCTGCAAGTTATGCATTTATCACATATATGTTGCACATCTTTTTTCATTTTAGGCCAATAAAAATGCTCATGCAATACATCCAAAGTCTTAACAACACCAAAATGCCCCATCAACCCGCCTCCATGTGCTTCACGTACAAGCAACATGGAACTTGATGGAACACACAAACGACTCTATTTAAACAAATATCCATCAAGTTTATAGAACTTTCCAAAAGCAAAATCACTATCATCCTTGTACAATTTTATTTTTTGTGTTCAAATCCTAGAAATCCAGCATCCAAAGTAGCTAAAAGACCATACCTGCATGAAATTGCATCAGCCACAATGTTTTCTTTTCATTGCTTATACTTGATCATATACGAAAACGTTTCAAAAAATTCAACCTATTTGGCATGTCTCCTACTCAACTTACCTTGCCCTTTCAGGTGCTTCAATGATTCATGATCAGAATATATCACAAACTCCACGGGCCACAGGTAATGTTGCCACGTCTCTAAAGTCCTTACAAAGGCATAGAGCTCCTTGTCATATGTAGGGTAATTCAAGGCTGCCCTATTAAGTGTTTCACTGAAATACGCAAAGGGCCTCTTATACTGCATTAACACAACTCCTATATCAATACCTGACACATCACATTCAACTTTAAAAGCTCTCGTAAAGTCTGGCAAAGCTAAAACAGGCACCGAACAAAGTTTATCTTTCAACAAATAAAAAGCCTTATCTTGTTCATCATTCCATTTAAATCCACCATACTTTTTCACAATTTTAGGATAGGAGGCCTATTGCGTATTTCAGGGAAAAACTTAATGTGGCAGCCTTGAATTACCCTATATATGACAAGGAGCTCTATGTCTTGGTAAGAACTTTAGAGACGTGGCAGCATTACCTGTGGCCAAGGAGTTTGTGATATATTCTGATCATGAATCATTGAAGCACCTGAAAGGGCAAGGTAAGTTGAGTAGGAGACATGCCAAATAGGTTGAATTTATTGAAACTTTTTCGTATATGATCAAGTATAAGCAATGAAAAGAAAACATTGTGGCTGATGCAATTTCATGCAGGTATGGTCTTTTAGCTACTTTGGATGCTGGAGTTCTATGATTTGAACATATAAAAGAATTGTACAAAGATGATAATGATTTTGCTAATGTTTACAATGCTTGCGAGACTTTGGCTTTTGGAAAGTTTTATAGACTTGATGGATATTTGTTTAAAGAGAGTCGTTTGTGCATTCCATCAAGTTCTATGCATGAATTGGTGTCTTTGCGTGACCACATGATCACAAGGTTCGCATCATAGTATATTGTCTTAGCCCTTGTGTTCATATTGATCTGGTGCGTATTCCAATTAATGAAAGGACTTCTATGGATAGGGTTAAAAAGGCAGAAATGATGAAAAAAACTCCATGGAGATCAAATTCGTATTAAGAAGAAGATAGGAAAGTATACCAAACATGCTAATAAAAGGTGGAAATGGTCAGATTTGAGTTGGAAGATCTTGTTCGGTCTTAGCAAAGGCAACTTTACAAGCATTAAGTATCGCCCCTCAAAATAGATGGCTCTCTCGGTGCCACCTGGGGTTGACTCTTTGGTGAATGGGATGTGGTGTCATCTATTAGGTCAAATTCATGATCCCTCGCCTCATCACTTGAATCTATCTGTTCTTATTTTGAAGATGGCCCAACCATTGTCCCTCAGCGTGTACATACCATCCTGAAACAAACATTTAGCTTTCTTTCAATATTTCACACAACCATCATCTTATTTGTATTTCATGTCATCACCACATTATTCCTAAAACCTCAACTAGGCTCTGATACCAATCTGTAACACTATTATCCTCCATAGGATGTTAAAACATGGAATTCTACAACAATTTACATATTTCAACTAAATGAGTTTTTTTATGACAATAATTATTTTTTGTCTATTTATACATATAATCATGCTCCTTTACTTATTAGCAATTCTATTGAAAATTTGACTGACTTTCCTTTATAAGTGAACATACTAAGTTATCGGCTACCTTATCCATTTCACAATCATTATCACAACATAGTTTATTTGTCTTAGACTTTATTCCATATCATTTCAACCACAAGTCAATCCCATCTATTCTTTCAAACCTTATATATACGTATTGCACTATTTTGATAATTAGATCATATCTTTTTTTTTTGGTAAGTTGACGTATGTATTAAAAGAAGAAGATACAAACATTATAAGGGGCATACCCCAGATTTACAATGATAACAGAAACATAAAACAACAGATGGCTACAGGCTAGACAACGACCCTAAAACTGAAACCTCACTAGATTTGTGAGGGAAACCAATACAACCAGCTAACTAACAAATTAAGAATCTATGGTATTCACCCTCCAAGCTTGTTGGATCCTTTTGTTTTCATTTGTTGGTACGATAATTAGATCATATCCATTCCACAAGAACTTAACTATAAATAAATGCTAAGAGAGAAAAATATATCCAATCTCATATACTTTTTAACTTGAATTACATAAAAGAGAAGGAAGAATCTAAACACATGTCTTAAGCTTTTCTTTTATTTATGCACATGCTATGCTACATTACCATCTGTTTTATTTTATTTGAATTTAATTTAATGTCTAGTATAAAACGTGAGTATTTGATTTATACACACCATGGAAAATTATGTGAAGATATATATCAACTTGCATAATAATATTCTACTTAAGAATTCCATACATAAATCCAAACTTAGATAGAAGAATGTAATTAAACGAGGAGAGATAATAAAAAAAAGAGCTTTTAATCTAGTTTAAAAAATTATTTACATGGACAACAAAAGTTCTGAGTCTTGAAGTTCGACTACAAAATAACTACATGGCCCATCGATAAACCCACAACAAAGATTTATTAAGTATAAGTTCATATTTCAAATACATTTTGTCTTCTAAGTATGTATGATAACGAGAGTACTTGTCCTTTTTATCTAATCCTATAGAAGATTTCACGAACAATAGTCACAATTCCACAATAATACCACATTGAGGTATTCCTACTCAACATGAGTATGGTCTCCTCTCAATTTTTATAACAACCTATCAATGACCCTAAAAATATCCTACAATTCAATTTACTATAACTCTCAAGGTAACTTAGGCAATAAAACATTTGATTATGCACTCATAAAACAACCAAAACATACGTAATCTTCAACAATTTGCGAAGATTTCACAACATTGGCTTTGTCTCAGCAAAAGCATCTTAATCCCATTGATTTCCATACAATTTGGGAAAAACACTATTAACATTGACTTTCTTTTTTTTTTGGTAAGTTGACGTATGTATTAAAAGAAGAAGATACAAGCATTATAAGGGGCATACCCCAGATTTACAATGATAACAGAAACATAAAACAACAGATGGCTACAGGCTAGCCACC
>Ga0325411_1009971_pt1 | contig 10070 bp, 2 predicted proteins | sample PopdelMetagenome_13_FD_206181 | JGI IMG/M metagenome (GOLD analysis project Ga0325411, IMG submission 206181) | Populus deltoides microbial communities from Bellville, Georgia, United States - Xylem-PdIQD-R4 | ecosystem: Host-associated > Plants > Phyllosphere > Stem > Wood/Secondary xylem...
CTCTCTCTCTCTCCCCTGTAGTTTTAATTTGTGTTTATTGTATTTTTTCAGGCTACTTTTTCTTTGGTTTCTCGAGTTTAGGGGTGTTTATGGTCTTGAGGAAGGAATGGGAAGATGGGGTTCTTCTTACGCGGATGGTCTTAAAAAAGTTGCTTTCGGGGACGCGTCCGTCGTCCTGGAGAATTAATTATTATTATTATAATACTAAACCGCAAGAGTTTAGTTTTTTTTTTAAAAAAAAAAAACTATAACTCAATAATATATGTTTAGAGTTATAATGAATTTATCATTTTTAATTTTATTAGAGTGATATTGTCTTTTTATTTTTTTAATAACAATATAATTACTATATTGCCATTAAAAAAATAAGCAATCATAACTTTTAATTCATTTGTTCTATGATAATTTTAATTTTATCATGAATATTTAAATTATACAAGCATCCTTACTATTCAAATTTCTTAATGGTTTTTTTTTTTGTTATTGTTATTTAGTTTTAGAGGTATTTTTGTTTTTTTATATAATTTTATAAACAATTGAATTACTCTATTATCCTTGCCATTCAAATGTTTTAGCATTGGTTTCAAGGGCTTGGCTGCAATTGCATAAGGGTTTTTTGGTTATTGTTATTTAGTCATAGGAGAATTTTTGGTTTTGTACACATAAAAAAGGCTACTAACGCGTGCTAGACACGTGTCAGCCGCTTCGCTGCCTTTGAGTGGAGCATGCGTCTAATAACGGTGGTTGAAATCAAGCTTCCGCCACATCATTTGATGCGTCTTAGCATTCTCTTCCTTCCTGGGTTGTGCATGTATAGTAGTGAGGTTGATTTGGCGCTAATTGACATTTTTTTTTCTTTTCATTCTCTTTCTTTCATGGATTACATGCTGGCCATGAAAAAAATTATATCAGTCCTTTAATTTTTTTTTCTTTTGATTCAATCATTCTTTTTTTAATTACAATTTTTTTGTTTACATTGATTGTTTCTAATTGGATTTTATTTTTGATTTCGTTCCTAGTTGTTTGATTTTATTAGTTTTTTTATATTAAATTTGATCCTCATTCTTTTAATTACTATTTTTTTTATTTTCAATCATTTTCTTGATTTAATTTTTTTCTTCAATTCTTCTTTGAGCATTTCTTTTCATTGAATTTTTATATCAAGTTTGGTGTCAATTCTTTTAATTATTATTTTTTAAAATCATTTTCTTAATTGATTGGTTTTTTTCAATTCCATCCCTAAACATTTAATTTTATTTAAATTTTTCCGTTAACCTTTTATTTCAGTTGGTAATGTTGAATTTAGTCCTAATTCTTTTAATTTATATTTGTTTTGTTTTGCATTGTTTTTATGATTGACTTTGTTTTCCTCAATTTCATCCCTCAATATTTGTTTAATTAAGAATCTTGCTTCTTTGTTTTTCAGGTTTGTATTTAATAGGGTCACCCTGGTCTCATAACTCGTGTCAAAGATCTAAAAGATTAGCTCGGGTCGATTTTGATATTTTTTAAAGCATTTTTTTCAAATATTTTTTTTGCTGGTATTTTTTTCACTTTGCTATTTATGGGGGTCATCCCAATTTCATGTCCTAAGTCATGTGTTTGATTTGTTCACTCGAGTTGGCTGCCGAGTTCACTCGAGGTTTTTTTATATGTTTCCATCATATCAATAGGTCTGTCGTTATGTGCATGGCATCGAGGACGACGGGTCTGCCTCTTGAGATGTGTTTAGGAAAAGGGTTTTAGGTTTAATCATAAAATTATGATTATGAATATCAGGAGTCGCCACTTTGTATTATGGTTACTAGAAAATCTATGATCCGCGAGAGTCCAGGTAAGGTACTGATTGTGCAAGAGGATGACGCATTACCCTTAGTACACCTTATCTAAGGTAAGTTGCATTGTTATTTGATTGTTTTTCTAGGTTATGTTTATATCCATTGATCTTGTCTAAGATTTAAGGTAAATCTCATTTCGTGATGAAGTCTTTACCTTATTGAATTAAATACTAACCATTTTAAAAGCTAGACTTATTTATTTCTTAGATATAGCTAAGTCTTATCATTTTTAATAACAAAATAATCGTTATGAATTTTTTTTGTATTAAAGTCAAACCCTAATGGATAATCATAAACTGGTTACGATATTCATTTTTAAATTTTTTTAAAACATGATAAGAAAGTGACTTTTATCTTTTAGAAAATATGCAAGAAAAACCTTTAGCATTTGGTCGTATGCAAAAAAACAAAACTTTTTTTTTGTTTTTGAAATAGGGATTTTTTATTTTTTTCCCAGAAATTTTAGAGTAAATAAGATATTTTGTATCGGGTTTGTATCTTACAGTGTAAGTCTATAGCCCGATATTGAACAAAATTGGTAGGAAAACATACGAGAAAATCATAATTTATTTTAAATGACCCTTGGGAAATTTTTTTGTTTATTTATTTATTCTAATATTATTAAATATATTAGGTTGGACCTGGCTCAACCGTCTGGGCCAAACCTAGCCGGGTTGGGTTGGGCCGACTAGCGGCCTAACAAGCCTGGCCTTTTTTTTCTTTTTTTTTTAATGTTAGACTGGACCTAGCCCAACCATTTAGGTCAGGCCAAAATGGGTCCATCCTAGCACAACTTAGTCACTAGCATAACTCAGTTTTAGGCACAATGGGGTACGATCAGGCTTCTGATTACGTCCAAAATTGCTGCTTGATTTTATGCTTATCTAAAATCCTTCCTTAGCCAGCTTTTTTCTTATCGCTTGTCTCATTGCTATTATTATTGATTTTTATTTTTATTTTAAAAATAAAAATAAATTTAGGGAATAACCCAAAATAATAAAGTAATTATGTCTTGTAATAAGAATATAAAAAGGCTATTTAGGCATGTTCATTCTTGAAATGACTAATTATTTTCATGAAAAATATCTTTAGCCCCTACACAAAGCTAAATGAGTGATTTTTTCAAGGGTAAAATAATAGTTTTAATGTGAAAAAAATAGCTTTTATTATAATGATGTACATTAAAAATGGACATTGATAAACTAAAAGTTCTATAGTTTTGGTGAACAAAGCAAATAAAGGTTACTTTTTGTTACTTGAAGGTTTCTTGGCATGTGAGAGCAAATAACGGTGTTTTGATATCTCAATGTAATGAAGACCGGAGGCCCTTTATTTTTGCCAATCTCATTTGCCCTTTTTCCTGATTTGTAGCTCTCAGATCCCCTTTGTTACTGTTTGTTAAAAGCTTTTTTTTTTTTTAAATATTTTTTCTTGCTTCAAATTAATTTTTTTAAGATATTTTTAAATTATTTTAATGTATCAGTATCAAAAATAAATTTTAAAAAATAAAAAAAATTATTTTTAATCCAGAACATGTATGTTGTAATTAGGTGAAATCACCTAATTAATTAGGAAAGAAAAATAGTCTTAAAATAATCCCGACAAAAAAGTAGAAAAAAATCGCAAAGAGAAGGAAAAGAATTAGGTGAAATCTTGTTCAACACATCAAGATAGGAATCACATGGTCTGATTTAATAAATTGATATGAAAAACTTGTAATTCAAAATTTAATCTAGAGCATCTTTTTAATTTGAATAAAAATAAAATAAAATAAAATAAAATAAAATAAAATAATAATCAAGTAAAAACCGGTTGAAATAAAGGTTTTGTTGATCCCATCACCTCTAAATCAATTAGGTAATTCAATGATCACACTCTTTTGTAGTAGATTTTCTAGCATCTTCCGACAACTAGGCTCAGGGCTCAGACTAAATCAATGGTTATAAACGATTTTCGAACCCACCTCCTCCACGTGTTGTCAACCATCTAGTCCTTCTTTAAGATTAGTCTTGGAAAAAGTATCAAGTACATGATGATGCAATAAGATACCGGCTCTGCTTCTTCTGGGGAAGTGTGCAAAAACAAATCTTCTTCCTGTATTTTAAATTAATATTTTTTTATTTTAAATTAATATTTTTTTAAATATTTTTAAATTATATTAATATCAAAAATAATTTTTTAAAATAAAAAAAATATTTTAATATATTTTCAAATAAAAAAAACCATAAAAACCACATCTCCAAAGATCAAGAACAGCACCCGACTTTTGGTTTATGGGCTCATGGCGAAGCAATTCAAAAAAACTGGAGTGAAGGAAACAGTAGTTCCAAGAAATTTATCGATCAACATGATTCATCCACTATAATTACACATTGCAAAGGAGCACCTACCTTGTCCAGGACACTCCTGAAAACAAGAACCACAATGGCGTGGATCATTTCGAATATCAACACACTTTCCATCGCAGCAAACAAATCCATAAGCACATGTCTGCCCACATGCCCCACAATTGTCCGAATCCCTCAAGGTATCCTTGCAGAATTTCCTGAAGCAACATGTGCTGCCTCCCCATGGGTTCTTCCCGCGATCCACACACACACTAGGATCATCGGCACATGACAAAACTCTTTGCCTCCCCCGCAATGCTGACCGGAAGAAGTTCAGGTGCGTAGGAGTGTCCGGCTCCGGCGAACCAAACCGGTCGGCAGCGACAACCTCACCGGGAGCTACAACTAACAGAAACAAGATGAAAGGCCAAAGGTATATGACATTGGCATCATAGCATAACATTTAGAGCGCAGGGGTTGAGAAAGCACGGGCAATATTTCCTTTCCAAGCTCGGCATGGATGATCGATCATATGTAAAAAAAACTCAACAACCGGCCTTAGATAAGAAGGCATCAAATTAACCAAACATGCATTTTAATAAGATTAATTGTTTGAGACAGTGCACTTCATCTGTCAAGATTGTCGCATGAAGACAAATCACATTACGTAGAGGATCGACCTAACATGTTTCAAGCTATTGATCAGTGAGGCAGGCCTGAATATGACTTGGCCACGTAAATATTGTGAGGAATTAAAAAAAAAAAAAAAACCAAGTGCAACTGTGCAAACGATACCTTTTGTCTTCCTTACGTAGTTGATGAGAATCTCCTAACTAATCAGTTTCCTAATCTACTATTTTATACTGCCTCAGCAAACGGGAAAATTTTCTCATTAAACTAATGTGTTACTATAGTTTTAAAATCCGGCATGATGCGTTAACTTGAAATTCAACTAACCTGAAGTATGGACCTGTCAAAGTTAAAAAAAACACGGCTAACTATGTTAAAAATATAGGTTGACTTGGTTACTTGATTAACTTGAATTTAATGTAGTTAAATCTCGATCATCAATTTATGAATTTTTTTTTAAATAACATTGATTTGATTATTTTTTTTTTAAAAAAATTAGCATCGATCTAAATCGACCCTCAGTCGACCTAGGGCTTGGACCTGTCAAGATTAAAAAGAAAAATAAAAAGAACACAGTTGATTATGTCAAAAATATAGGTTGACTTGAAGACTTGATTAACTCGAGTCTAATGCAGTTAAAACTCGACCATCAACCTAATAACTTTTTTTTAAAACAACGTTGATTTGATTTTTTTTTTTAAAGAAATTGTTATCGATCCAAATCGATTCTTTTGACCCATGACTCGAATCTTGTCTTGGATCAGGTTTTAAAATTATGGTTTTGACAATAGATATATTTTTAAAAAATAAATAAAGAACGAACACAAATTAAAATAGCAGATTGATACACATCAAAGGTACAATATGCATTTGGAAACATATGCAAAAATAACTATGTCATGATTATGAGTTCATCTTAAACCCCCACATACTATGTCATAATACATTTTTTTTATCATTCAATTTTTGATTTATTAGAGTTTGAGCTTCATGATTTGTTGTAATTTGCTTTCTTTATGATTATCTTAGTCTCATGACTTATGTTATTGGTTTAGTAGGCTAACTAGGTTGACTCAAGCTTTTTTTTTTTTGTTAATTTGTATTTTTTAAAAAAAATTATCTTTTAACATTGTGTTGATTAAAAATTAGACTTCATGATTTATTTTTGGTTACTTTCTATTAGGTTATCTTAGTCTTATGATTCAAATATTGAGTTTTGTAGGTTAACGTGAGTTGACTCGAAACTTTTTATTATGTTCTTTTTTTATATTGATTTTTTTTTCAATTTTATTCTTTAATAATAAGTTGATTGAGAATTGTGGTTCATAATTTGTTTTGATATGCTTTATATGTGGTTATCTCAATCTTGTAATCCAAGTCGCGGGTTTGACATGATAACTCGAGTTGTTTTTTTTTTTGTTTATTTTCTATGAGGTTATCCCGATCTCATAACTTATATCATGAGTTAAGTGGGCGAATTTAGCCTGACTCGGGTTTTTTGTGTTTTTTAATTGATTTTTTTAATTTTATTCTTTAACATTAAGTTGATTGAGAATTGAATTTTATAATTTATTTCGATTTATTTTTTATGGGTCGTCCTAGTCTCATGACCCAGGTTGTGGATTTGGTAAATTAACTCAGGTCGTTTTTTTGTTGTTTTTAATTTATTGTTTTTCAATTTCATCCTTAATATTATATTGTCATCACAATATTTTTTTAAAAATGATGTCGTCTTAAATTTTTTTCCGAGTCAAACTACATTTTTACTACTTATATGAGTTGCCTTTTAATCATCAAGTCGATCGAGTTACATCGGATTAACCCCTACATAGTTTATTTTTTTTTTCTAGTATAAAAAATATTAGCAATGCTTGAATATTTTTTTCATATTCAAAAAAATTTAATCCGACGTGCAGCACGGGCCACACAATCTAGTATTAGCTGATTCTTGAAACCATAGCCATTAAACTCGATTTAGGTCATAGATTAAATGAGTTAACCTGTATTATTTTTTTAAAAAATAAATTAAAATGATATTATTTTGAGTTTTTTAATAAAAATTATTAGATTTTTATTAGGTTGATTGAACGACCAATCAAATTGAATTTTTAATTAAATTATATAAGGTAAACTTTGTTTTTTTTATTAAATTAACCTAATTTGAATGATGAATCAACTTGAATTTTTAATTAAATTATATAAGGTTAATTTTTTTATTATATTAACCTAATTTCAGGTGGGCCCACCAAATCAGGCTGGGATTTTACAACAGTGCTCGGAGCTTGTTTGACAGTGTGGTTTCTGTTGCTTTTCAAATAACTTTTCGTGCTGAAATACATGTCAATGATATTTTTTTATTTTTTAAAAATTATTTTTGATATCAGCATATCAAAATGATCTAAATCATATAAAATATATTAAATTTTAACCAATTTGTTTTTTTTTAGTTTAAGAACACGGTTGTTCCCAAACGATTTGGCAAGGTTTTCAATGAAATCACAGGTAGGGTGTTGATCGCAGCGGACAAAGGCCTACTATCACTTTACTTGGACCACAACGCTCAGAGACTTGAGCCCGAGGCATTCAGCTTATGGCCTACGCAACCAATCTTTCAAGCAATTCGGCTACAGTTGTCTAGCCCATCAAGCTTGGATTGCATCTCTCCCCTTTTGCATCTGAAATAATATATGAGATCTTTGCTTAACCCAAAATTAGCTAATCGATCATCTGCTTAATTGGTTTCTTCATAAACATGCATTGCTTTAATCTAGCTAATAAATCCTTAGCTTTCATGATCAAGCTATAGTTCTCATCCAAATTAATCTTCTCTCTTGCAATAAGATCTATCGTAACCGAACAGTCCAATTCCATAATTAGTTTCTTTAACCCCTTATCTAATTAACAAAGACAAAAAAAAAAAAAAAAAAATTAGTTAATAGTGTTTTAATAATTTTGTTTTTTTCACCAAAAAATTTAACACTTATTATTGAGGGCATTAAAGTCTTTTCAAAAGGCCCACTATTTATTATCAAATTCACAGGGATAAACATGTTTTTTTTTCATGTAAATAAACACAGTGAAATTATCAAAATTCCATTGAAAGAGAAAAAAAAATTAAAAAGCATCAAGAGGTATTTTTATATTTTCACAATGATTTTTTTTTTATTATCGGGTCAGCTAAGCGATAATTTGGTATTTGAACATGTATAAAAAATAAAAAACAAAAAAAAAACACAGTGAAAAAACCAAAATACCCTTAAAAGAAAAACTTTTAAAAATTAATGTTTTTTTTTTAATCTTTTCACAAATGTTTTTTTCATTATTATTAGGTTATCTTAGGGCTAATTTGACTAAAAGCGAAACTAATAAAAAAAATGTATAGGTACATGTGGTTCACTCATCGGTGTGTGGAAAGCGCCAACGCACTTCATGCACGCGCATTCGACACCTCTTGACATAGAATAATAACCTTCCACCATGTTATTAGAGGTACCACCGTGTCCTCTTTCTATTGGTTGGACATGTGTTGGCTTTGATATGGTGATTTGTTGCTAGTGTGTTTTTGTTTTCTTCTTTTTGGTTTTTTTTTTGTTTTTTTGTTAAATTGATTTTTCTTTTCAATTTCACCTTCCAATAAAAAACTTGTTTGTATTTCTAATTTCAATTTTGATCCTCATTCTTTTTATTTTTTTGTTCTTTTGTTAAATTGATTTTTTCTTTCAATTTCACCATTCAATCAAAAATAAAATTTATTTTATATTTCAGTTTTAATCCTCATTCTTTAAATTGTTATTTAAATCATTTCATTGTGCATACAATATGTTAAAGGACCGATTTATTTCCAATCAATATGATAATAATAAATGGACTAAAAAAGATTATTTTTCTCTCAATAGCTAGTTAAATTATTTTGTTTGAGAATAACAAAATGATCATTTTACTATTTCAATTAACAACGAATTATGACTGGTGCATAGTGAAAAATTAATCTTTTTAGTTTTTGTTCTAATTATAATAAAATGAAAGTTCTAGTTATAGTAAATGAAACGGAGAGACATAAATATCGAGCTTCTTTGTCGGTAAAACAAGTTAGCATGAATTGACGATAAACCATTTGTTTTAACTACAATGTCACGTCATGAACATAGTTATAAAATCTAGCCGGATGGAGAGATTAACCCGTTAACCTGCTAACTTGAGTTTGAATAAAATCAGGTTTTATTTTAAATTGTTTATATATATATATTAAAATAATGTTTTTTTTTAGTTTCTTTTAAATGACATAACTTTTATTTTTTTTTCTTAAAAACCATAAATAATGTTATTGATAAAAAATATAGCTTAGATTAACCTGTTAATTCATAAATTAAACCGTCTAACATGCAATTGAAGCCTTGAATTGGGGAGAGTCCAGGCCGGGTCACCAAACACCTGTTAAGGAATGTCATACGATGTTATGGGTGGAAGAAATGGCTCTTTTCATAAACCACTGAATATATCCCTAGGAATTAGTGACAACATGATATATAAATGGAATGAGCAAGAGGTTCCTAGAAAAAGCTTTGTGACACTATCTTGAACATGAATTTTCTCTAAAGTGATGTCACCTACTAATGTAAAAAAAGTTGGGGTCATTACAATGTCTTAAGAACATATAGAGAGTAGGAACGAGAATATTATCTTCTTCTCATAGAGTTTTCAAGTATTTGTGCCATGACTACATCTGAACAAAGAAAATAACCAATCATATCAAGTACTAAAATAAACAAGTTCACAACACTTAAAAGGAGCTCTCAATAGTGTCAGCCTTGAGAGAAACAAGAGAGAGAAGCTCTTTTTCCCTACAGGAATAGTTTCCTTTGTCCATGGTGCCATCTGAAATTTGAATTTCTGGTTATTGTAGCTTCCCCCCTCCATACTTATCTTCTGCTTTACACTTCCTCATGGCAAAAAACAAGCGAGCTACACGCTGACCCCCTGTGCAGAATCACCAACAGCTTCAGAAAGATTTACCCGACAACTCTGTTTTTGCTCTGGCAGCACCACCCCTTCCTCCTCCTCCTCCCCTTCTCCCCTCCCCTCCAGTTCCCACCCCCTTCTAAAGTGGTGGCCGGTGGGTCCAGCCCTGATAAATTTTTAATTTTAGCTGAGGAAGGGTTTGTTCCTGAATAGATTGTATCTTCTCCCTCTACCCCTGATCATGTGCTTGTAGAGGATTGTTCTGATGAGGATGATTATGATGAAGATGAAGTAGATTATTCTGCATCGGGAGGAA
>Ga0325411_1009972_pt1 | contig 10070 bp, 2 predicted proteins | sample PopdelMetagenome_13_FD_206181 | JGI IMG/M metagenome (GOLD analysis project Ga0325411, IMG submission 206181) | Populus deltoides microbial communities from Bellville, Georgia, United States - Xylem-PdIQD-R4 | ecosystem: Host-associated > Plants > Phyllosphere > Stem > Wood/Secondary xylem...
TAATAAACCCATTTTGTTGTCAGAAATTACCGTGGGTTGCAACTTGCAATTGTTGTGACACTGAGATTGTATTCGGAAATTTGTTCTAAATTGTGTTTTTTAAATTTAAAAAAATATATCTAAAATAGATTTTTATATATTTTTAAGATTATTTTGATAAATTGATATCAAAAATAATTTTTAAAAAATAAAATAATTTTATTTTAATATATTTATAAGTAAAAGGAACTTTAAATTATTACCGCTACCGCAATCTCAAATACAGCTTAGCTTGTGTAGTTGCGGTTGTTTTTCAAATAACTTTTCGTTCCAAAATACATGTTAATGATATTTTTTAATTTTTTAAAAATTATTTTTGATATCAGCACATTAAAATGATTTGAAAACGCTAAAACCATATTTATTTGAAGTTAATAAAAAATAAAAAAAAAATAATTCTTTTTAAAAACGTTTTAAAAATGCAAAAACAAACAAGCTAGCTAAATTCATCTTCTTGCAAGTAGAAGAAATTTTTTTTCAAGTAAATTTTTATTTAAAAATAAATTAAAATAATATTATTTTATTTTATTTAAAAAAATTATTTTGAGATTATCACATCAAAAATATTTTAAAATATAAAAAATATTAATTTAAAAAAAAATAAAATTTTAAAAAAACACTGTTTAAAACAAAATCTCAATCAGCCTATTTATTCATTCTCACATTAACTAATACCTGTCATTAAGTGATTTATGTTGAAAAAAGATGCTCAATATCTTTTTCATAGATGGTCTTCCTGCAAGTTAAGTAATTAGCATACAAAATAAAAGGATATGACCAATTAACTCATGACACGTTTGAATGTCACGGTTTAGAAAAGCACTGGTTAAATGCCCCGCGCGATGTCGCGAGTCAATTATTTTTTGTATTTCAAAAAAAATCAAGATCTAAAAGTTTAGGTTTTTTTGCAAAGTTATACCCAAGAGTTTTATGTTTGGTTGCAACGCTTGACCCAAAAATAATATTTATAATATTAATAATAACATTAAACTTGGGTTAACCCTTAGCATAAAAGTGTCTGGACTGCAATACCAGATCCAATAGCATTGGACATGGGTCTGGCTGCAAGGTCATGTCATAAAAGTGTGATAATTAAATAAATTAGTTAAAAAAAAACAAAGAAAAAAACCAACAGGAAGAAAAAAACTAATGAAAAAAAAGAAAAAAATATATGAATTAACTGGGTTAACCTTTCAAATCAGGTTAACCCGTTATACCTTGAATTCGCATCGTGAAAGTTTGATAATTAAAAAGAAAGAAACAAATTAATGGGATAACCCAGAATTAACTGGGCTAACTTGTCAAACCAGGTTAGTCTGTCAAATCCGGAATTCGTGTCATGAAAGTTTGATAACTAAATAGAAAAAAATTTAACATTAACAATTTAAATTAAACAAAAAAATTAATTAAAAAGAAAAAAACAAAAGGCATCAGCCTTTTCACTGTGGACTGCACTGTGCAGTCCACAGTCAAACGCATAAAAACAACAAAAAAACAAAAACAAAAAACTAAAGGCATCAGTCGAGAACTACTTAGAAAGAAATTTAATATTAATAAACTAAATTAATTAAATAAAATTAATTAAAAAGAAAAAATAAAAGAAAAAAACCTCTTAGAAGAAAAAAACTAAATTGAAAGAAATTTAACATTAACAAACTAAACTACATGAAAAAAAAATTAAAAAGAAAAAAAAGCAAAAAAACAATTACAGGTTAACTCGTCAAATTAGGTTAACCCATTAAACCCGGGATTCGTGTCATGAATGTCTGGTAACTAAATAAAAAAAAGTGAAAATTAATAAACTGAACCAAACAAAAAAAATAATTAAAAAGAAAAAAAATCCGGGTTAACTCGTCAAACCACGTTAACCCGTTAAACCCAGGATCTGTGTCATGAAAGTCTGATAACTAAATAAAAAAAATTTAACATTAACAAACTAAATTAAACAAAAACAATTTATGAAAATAAAAAAACAAAAAAAATTGACGGTCAACCCATAATTAACTGGGTTCACTTGTGAAACCAGGTTAACCCGTGAAATCGGGATATGTGTCATGAAAGTTTGATAACTAAATAGAAAAAAAAAAATTAGCATTAACAAAGAAAAAAATTAATTAAAAAGCAAAAAAAAGCAAAAAAAAATTTCTAGGTTAACTTGTTAAACCAGGTTAACCCGTTAAATCTGGAAAACGTGTCATGAAAGTCTCATAACTAAATAAAAAAATTTAATATTAATAAACTAAATTAAATTAAACAAAAAATTTTGTTAAAAGAAAAAAACAAAGAAAGAAGCAAAAAAATAATCCCGAAAGGCATAAAAAAAGCTAAAAAAATGAGACAACTTAAAAAAAAACCTAAAGCATCAGTGTTTTACTGTGTACTGCACTATGCAGTCCACAATAAAATATTGATCCCTTTTAGTATATGTCACAATTAATTAAAAAGAAAAAAAGCAAAAAACAATTTCAGGTTAACTCGTCAAACCCAGGATCGGTGTCATGAAATTTGATAACTAAATAAAAAAATTAACATTAACAAAAAAATTAAACAAAAAAAATTCATTAAAAAAAAACGCAGAAAAAAGCAAAAAAAAAAACTCATAAAGGCTAGAAAACAAAAAAAAATAGAAAAAAACAAAGAAAAAACAAAAGAACAGAAAAAAAAAGATAGCTCAACGTTTCACTGTGGACTTGCACAGTGAAACACTGAGCAATTTTAGTTCATTGTCAATTAACAAACTAAACTAAACGAAAAAAATTAATTAAAAAGAAAAAAAATTGGGTTAACTCGCCACACCAGGTTAACTCGTTAAACCCGGGATCCGTGTCATGAAAGTTTGATAACTAAATAAAAAAATTAACATTAACAAACTAAATTAAATAAAAAAAATTATTAAAAGAAAAAAAATGACGGCCCGTGAAACCAGGTTAACCCATAAAACCTGAAATATATGTCATGAAAGCCTAATAACTAAATAGAAAGAAATTTAACATTAACAAACTAAAGTAAACAAAAAAAATTAATTAAAAAGAAAAAAAAAGCAAAAAAAAAATTCTGGGTTAACTTGTCAAACCATGTTAACCTGTTAAACCCGGGATCCGTGTCATAAAAATTTGATAACTGAATAAAAAAATTTAACATTAACAAAAAAAATTATGAAAACAAAAAAAACAAAAAAAAACCCTAAAAGTGTAAAAAAAACGAGAAAAAAAACCGTCATGAAAGTCTAATAACTAAATAGAAAGAAATTTAACATTAACAAACTAAAGTAAACGAAAAAAATTAATTAAAAAGAGAAAAAAAAGCAAAAAACAATTTCTGGGTTAACTTGTCAAACCATGTTAACCTGTTAAACTCGGGATCCATGTCATGAAAGTCTGATAACTGAATAAAAAAATTTAACATTAATAAAATAAAAAAAATTATTAAAAGAAAAAAAACAAAAAAAAAAGCAAAAAAAAAATCCTAAAAGTGTAAAAAAAACGAAAAAAAACAGCTCATCTTTTTATAAATAGAAAGAAATTTAACATTAACAAACTAAAATAAACGTAAAAAATCAATTAAAAAGAAAAAAAATCTAGATTAACTCGTCAAACCAAAAAAAATTCTAGGTTAACTCGTCAAACCATGTTAACCTATTAAACCCGGAATCCGTGTCATGAAAATCTGATAACTGAATAAAAAAAATTTAACATTAAAAAAAAACCTTAAAGTGTAAAAAAAAAAAAACAGCACATAAAACTCTAAAAAAAAAAAAAAAAGAGGGTTCATCTTTTACTGTGAACTGCACTATGCAGTCTACAATTAAAAAAAAAAAAACTAAGCTTTTTTAACTATTTATAATAATTACGAGTTTCCTTGGTACTGAATTTTCTATTGATACAAACAATACATTTCTTTCTTCTTCTTCTTCTTCTTTTTTTATTGAGATCTCAGCGTGTGAAAGTCTAATCATATAGGACTCGGGTATTGTATATTACTAGCTATACTAAAAGAATTAAGTGTATATTTGCAGATACTTCTTTTTTTGTTTTGCAATTAAATCCTTTTAAAACCTGATTAAATAAAATTAGGCTTATAATTATGAAAAAATTAAAAAATTACAAGATAAAGATTGAAAAGTAAAACATGGATAAAATACATGACTTCCTTAATATTAATAACAATTTTAATTTTGATCTATTTTTTTTTTTTCATTTATGATGAGTTTGAGAGAGGAGAAAAAAATTCATCAAAACACAACAATAAAAAGAGAAAGTTGTCATTTGCCACAATTGAAATAACTAAAATGATCAATTTTAGTGTCAAAATGCTCAATTTGAAGATAGGAGTTAGGTGGTGGTGGTATTTTGCTATCATTTTGCCTAGGTGGTGGTGGTATTTTGCTATCATTTTGCCTAAAAACATATGCCAGCTAGAGAGAGAAACATTTTTCAGTTTGGTTTTGTATTTTTAAATCGCTTTTGATATTTTTTTGGCTTGATAAATTGGTTTTAGATGATACGACAAGTCGTATGCTTTTTTTAAAAAAATAAAAGATGGCCAAATCAAGGGGCCTAGGATTTTTTAAGGCCTAAGCGTGCTAGGCCACCGGGCTCCAGGAGCCTGGCCTAACCTTTTTTTTTCCTTTGTTCTTTTTTTTTTCATTTCCCTCCATTTTTATATTTATTTTTCATCCTTTTTTTCTTTAATTTTTTTTTCTAATTCGTCCTCCCGTATCTAGTTTGTATTGAATTTTCTTGTTGTTTTTTTTTCTTTTTAATTTTATTTTTTAATATTTGGTTGATTTTGAAATTGGTCTTTATAATTTGTTTTGACTTGCTTTTTATAAAGTTATCGTAATCTCAAATAAATATCCTGATAATTGATTTATGATTAATTTGACAAACATAAATTTGTGTTATCGTATAATTAAGTTAATATAGTTTTTTAAAAAATGGAGGCATTAACCTAGTGGAGTCCAAGACTCAGGTTGTAGGTTGGCGGGTTAAGCTATAAAGCTCAAAGTTAATCTAATATGTTGGTGGCTCAATAGTAAAAAAAATCACCTTGAATATATTTTTTTCAAGCCAAACCATGATTTTTACTTGTCATCTGGGTTGTTTTTAGACTCATCAAATTGATTGGGTCAAGTGAGGGCAACCTTCATGTAGTTTAGTTTTGTACTCGGGCTAGTATCAAACCCACTAGAGTCCATGACATGGACGCGAGGTTGGTGGGTTAAGTCGTGAAACCTGGATCAATTCAATATGTCGTTATCTCAATATAAAAAAAATATCATCTTGAAATTTTTGTAAAGTCAAATCATATTTTTTACATATTATCTAGGGTGTCTTTGGACTTGCCAAGATGACTAGGTTGCATCGGAGCAATTATAACATGATTTAATTTTAAACTTGGGTTATGATCAAACTTAGTGGAGTCCATAACCTTGGATGAAGGTTTTGTGGGTCAAGCTATGAAACCTGGGGTGATCTAATATATTGTTATTTTAATATTAAAAAAGCAATATCATCTTAAAAAAATTAAAATCAAACCAAGATTTTTACATGTCATTTGGATTATTTTTGGATTTTTCAAATCGACTATATAATATCAAGAAAATATCTATATAGTTTAAATTTAAATCTGATCTAGATAATAAGTTGAATTAAGAGGTTTTAATATCAAATAATTTTTTGCCACTTAAATTACTTTTATATATGTTTTAAAAAATAGTGATTCGACCCATGATATAATGCAGATGTGTAAACTAGTCTAAACAAAAAAAAATGTTTGATGATAACATTTTTAAATTAATTTTATTATTTTTTTAAAAATTAATAACTTAGAAATGTTATTTCTTAGTTAAGTACTAAAATTATAATAAAGAATGCACCTAAACGGTTGATATAATGGAAGGATTAGATAGATTTTGTACGGTTTGTGCTCATAAATTAGACACCATCAAGACCAGCACGGGCACAATTGATAAACTCCAAGCTCAGATTCAAATTTCCATGGAGCTGCGGGCACACCCAGTAATCAGCCATGGAGATACCCTCTCGTCCTCGTTCACTTGGGTGAACACAAATATACGACATTCAAGAAAATGATCTTACCTTAAAAGAACAGACACGTGGCTAGTCAGATTGACATTAATTGACGCGTCAAGAATGAGGAATCGAACGGCGGTCATTTTGAGGGCTCAGCTAGGTGCCGGTGACCAAGGGGACAAGTAGCCGGAGAGTTCAGAATGCTTTTTGAAGGGCTCTCTATTGTAGGGGTCCACTTTAGATGATGCTGTAGTCCCCCCATTGGTTTGTATTCTGTCACGTCACCAATCATGTTGAGGTGGAATGATGCGGTGTCCAGATTGATGATGGGATGAGACGTAAGCAGCGATCCTTTTTGGTTTTGGGGTTGTTCTTCTCGAGTTTTTATTCTTGACTTCTTGCAGAGATCCTGTTGTCTATATTTGCTTCATACAAGGCAGACATGTGCGCCACCGAACCTCTTGGTCTGTTGATCGGAGGATGGCAGCAATGGGGGCATTTTGATGCTCTCCGTCATAAGATTTGAAAGCCCAAATGCCCCAATTCGAACCTCTTGGTCTGTTGATCGAAGGATGGCAGCAATGGGGGCATTTTGATGCTCTCGATCGCAAGATTTGAAGGCCCAAATGCCCCAATTCGAACCTCTTGGTCTTTGCCCAAACCTTCCAATTTAACAAGCCTTAGGCTCCTTAGATTTGGATATTGTTGGAAGCCTTCCATTGGCATATGCGCATGGAGCATCTCTTTCCCTTCCCCACCTTTTTTTTTAGGCCTTTAATGTTGGCAGCAGAGTAAATCTCTTTTGATTCGGGACTTAAACAAGTTATTCATGTATATTTGTTTGATGCATTCATACAAAATTCCACAAATCTCTCTCTTTCTACAACCTCATACAAAATAAACTCTTAATTAATACCATTAACTAATTTGACTTCTTCATTAATTTTTTTAAAAAATTATTTTAAGGTTTTAAAATTGAAATTTATTTAAGAAATATCTAACAAGGTTATATGTCTATAATGTGTTATATATAATATAAATAAAAGAATGAAATATAAAAAATGTAATTGAAAAAATTATTATATCATATATTTATATATAGGTTATTTTATAATATATATGTGTGTGTGACAGAGAGAAACTTGAAAAAAAAAAATAATATTTATAATTTATTTTTCAGCTTATTTTTCATGTTATGGCCAAATACTAAAAATTCTTTTTTAATTCATTTTTTATCATATTATCAAACATAAAAAAATAATTAATATTTAAAAATGTACTTAATTTTTCTACGAACTAATAAATACTTGTATACATAAGGTTTTCATGACAAAAGTGCCTTTACATTTCATAATGCATGTCCAAAGTGTCATGTATCCTCCACCATTTTAGTACTTCGCTTATTAGATTTTTTGTTTATGCAATAGAATGGAACTAGATTATTGACCCCATGATACAATATGCCAATCAATTTTTTTAATGAAAAAAATATCAAGCATTGTTAACATGTTTTTTTAATAAGAATAAAAATAAATTGGTTGATGGTTTATTTAATGTAACTTGGTAAACTAAAAAAAAAATTGGATAACTAGTAAAAACATAATTTGACTAAAAAAATCAAAATGCTATATTTTAAAAAAAATCTCGAGACAACAACATATTAAATTGATCTAGATGATCCCGAGTTAACCTACCAAACTCACAACCCAAGTTATGAGACTATCATAACTGTATAAAAAAACAAATCGAAATAAATTATGAAATTCGATTCCCATCCAAGCTATTAATGAAGGATGAACTTGAAAAAAGAATTGATATAAAAAGAAAAAAAGAATTCATCTGATTCAACCCACCAAACTCGTGACTTACATTATGAGAATGAGATTGTCTTATAAAAAAACAGACTGAATCAAATTAAAAGAAAATAAGTCGTGTGGTGATTTTACTGTTAAAATGCACTGTTCACTCTCTCATAAATTACAATGGATTGGAATACATATTTTTTATATAAATATTCAATTTGGTCCGTGATCTTTTGTTTTACACAATTGAACCTTTTTAGCCCAAATTAGCACCCCATTGTTTATCTTTTGAAAGAAAGCGTTATATTGAAAAACAAAGGACCAAAATAAAAAAGGAGGTGCAAATAGGAGGTGACTTTGAGTTTTCATTTAAATAAGGACCACTTTGCAAGGCCAACAAATCTTTTAAGGTAGAGGAGAGAAAAAAAAGAAGAGAGAAGAAAAATGATTGTTGGAGCTTTTCTATACCATGGAGGTCTACAAGCGCTAGCCCATTGTGTAGAGGATGACATAATGCTTTGCCCTCACCGCATAAGGTTGCCAACAACCACTAGGAGGTGCCGCATGCATCACCCACGATACTTATTTACGCACCAGCCACTTTTTGTTGAATTATAGAAAGATTAGAACACCTTTAATCTCATGAGATAATTCCAAGAAAACCGAGGTTAAAAAATCTAAAATGTCCCTTGACCTCAGGTAAAAACAAATTAATTTTAGGGGTTATGCAGTAATTACACTCTATAAAAAAAATATAAAAATTTAAAAATCCAAAAACACCACTCATGCGTTAGATGTGTTTTTTTTTCAAGGGTGTGAGAATAATTATACATTGCAATAAATATATTAAAATATTATTATACCTCCAAGTGTGTGCTCATTTATTTTTGTCATTGAAAGACTTATCAATTGTTTTACCGTGATTGCACTGTATATAATTCATAGTAAAACATTTATTTGTAATAATAATAATATAATTATAATTATAATATAAGGGATGAAGGGAGAGTTAGGATTCATTTCTGGCCTAAATGGAAAATGAAAGCCGCCTGTTAAAGAAGAGAGGAGGAACCCATTAATAGAGGGCTGCCGAGGTTCTTTTACGTGCCCGACTTGGATATTAGCATTTGGGCTCTGAGCCCTGAGATATCGGCCCATTTAGAAACTAAAAAAACCAGTAGATCCCTTGGATCATGCTCTTATTATCTTTAAGAAGAAGAATACCTTAGAACAGGTGGGTCTCACTTCAGAAACAGTAGCACAACAACTTTTTGTTGAAGTTAAGGAACATATTTCTTTGGGAGTCTGTGGCAACATGTTCATTACCAGTTCCAGTTGCGCTCCAATATCTGTATCTGGTCTCTGATGGGGTTCTAAAGAATTGGACAAAGCTTGTACAACTTGGACAATAACCTTAAGAAGTGGACAAAGCTTGTACAACTTGGAGACAATAACTTTAAGAATTGACAAGCCAATCACGTTCAAACTCTATTATTTTCTTAAGAAAAATATAAAAAACCAAGAATGATCTCAATTTATCCTTGTATTTTTATTTTTTTATACGTCTCTTGTATTGACTCGTCTCTTGTATTGACTAGGACTTAAATGATGCTAATTATGTTGTTATTTTATGATCGATTGAATGAAAGGCTATAAATTTTTTAGAAGGTATTCAAGAGTGTGGTAGTGATTATCTTTTAAATTATTTTTTTACATAGAAATACATCAAAATAATCTATTTTTTATTTTAAAAAAATATTTTTGACATTAACAAACCAAAATAATCTAAAAACATTAAAAAAATCAGTATTTTTAAAAAACACTATTTCAACTGTATTTTAAAACACCATCTTAGTCTATATCTTGTTTAAAAATAGTCTTGATTCACGGGAACTATTTGAACAATACATTTTCTTTTTAAGAAAAAAAGGAAAAAAGAGATGTTGTGCATAAAAAAAGAAACTTTTTAATGAACCAGACCAGACAACAAGAGTGGTTGTATTATAATAAAAATCCTGATTAACTGGTTAAAAACTCTTAATAAAAAAGATAAAAAGAAAGGAAAGAAAAAACAGTAAAGTGGGCTTGCTAATGGTGTCTTTTGGGCATGCTTATAGGATAATACAAGCTCACTTTGCCTCTACCTATCATTTGCCAGCCACCCTTCACATTTACAGGTTAATGCCAATGTCCC
>Ga0325411_1009974_pt1 | contig 10068 bp, 5 predicted proteins | sample PopdelMetagenome_13_FD_206181 | JGI IMG/M metagenome (GOLD analysis project Ga0325411, IMG submission 206181) | Populus deltoides microbial communities from Bellville, Georgia, United States - Xylem-PdIQD-R4 | ecosystem: Host-associated > Plants > Phyllosphere > Stem > Wood/Secondary xylem...
AGGTAGTGCAGTCGGTATAGAATATTTCTTAGAGCTTATCGTCATCTACGAAAAGGAGTGCATTTTCCACTAGTAAAATCGTAGCACTCACTTAGGAGTGGTGCTTTAGGAGCTCTGTCGACCTATAGTATCCCAGATAGGGTAAACGTAATTATCTAGTAATCTTCCAAGAGCTGCTCGGGTGCTTACTTGGTTTGCTACCTCCAGAATTCATGGTCGTGATAAAGAAATTCTCAATAATTAATACACCAGTTTGTAACCGAGAAAATAGTACATATATACTTCAATTAATCATTTTTTTTTTATGGATAAGTCCTTAATGCAGGAGATTTTGGGGAACTCAGCTGTCAGGTATATGAATTTCCTATAATTAAACTACGTGAAATGTATAGTGATCTAAGTACAAAAGAAAGCTTGGACATCTGAATTAAATTAATTTCATTTTTTATGAAAATAAATATAATTTTATATCTGACTATTAAATTATACTTAAATTTTGTTCTACATGCCTTATTTTCTTGTGGTTTCACTTGTTATAATTAACCAGTTAAGGTCTAAAAATTTCTCAAATTAAGCTGGGAAGATTTTGTTTTTCAATTTTTAATATTTTTTTAGGGTTTGTTTTCAACATCTATTTAAACAAACAACTTGTTAATTATGTATTTTTCATATCAGTTTTGACAACATAAAATTGAGAGCAATCTTTCTCCTCGTGTGTGGGAAACAAATCATTTCTAGGGTTCTTCACCCCTATGTTGTTTTTTCTTCTTTCTATTTTCCTTTCAAAATCATATTCTATCAAGTTCAGGTTGAGTAAGAGTCCGCCATTAACCCTAAATCTTAAAATGCGTGGTCCTTCAACACTCTATATGTTAAAAAGAACATGCATTCAATTAGTTGTGGCTTCCATTATCCTGATCTTTTGACTTGTGCAGACAGAGATACATGGAGAATTACTTGACCAAAGTCTAAAAGTTCATACATATTTGAAGGATGCCATTACCTCTCTGACGTAGTTATCAAGGATTTCCATACAGATCTTTTAAGATTAGAGAGCAAAATACGAACCTCCACATAAATGTCGGCAAGCACGCTGGCGAGCATTTTATTAATGAGATAGTGAAATTTTGGTCATTTTCAACTTCACTTTTAGTCAATGTTACTAATATCCTGATAACTTCTTCATTAATTTGGAACCTGATTTAAATTTATGTAAATAAAAATTAATCAATCGATTTAATTAAAAATCTAGTTTTATTTTTTTATTTTAAAAATAAATTAAGAGGATATAAGCAATAAATCAAACCAGGTTTAATAACTTTATTTTTAGTTATATATATATATATCAAAGGGATCCATCAAGGAATGTTAGACCCGCCACCGCCACTAGAAGAAGTTGATTTCTCTTATAATTTTCATTTCTGATGTGGATGGTCAGAGACGTTGACCTAAATTATTGGGATGAGAATTTTCTATCTTGGTCATTGACAATTAATGAGAAAGTAGCTTAAGAAGAAAAGGAAAGATGGTAGGCAATATTGAAGAAGAGAGGGGGCTTGGGTAACGAGGGAGATGACTTAATTAATTCACACTTACTCTAGTTTTTTTTTTTTTTTTAGTTGTGGTTTAAAAAAAATTATTTTCTAAAAAAAGTTTTATTTGAGGCTGATCTAGTATTTATATATATTTAGTTAAAATTGTGGTTGAAATTGAGGTTGAATAAAAAATAATATAATGTGTTTTGTTGAAAATACTTTTCAAATTGAGGTTATAAAATAACTAAAAAATATATATATTAATATTGATGGTTTTTAATTTAAATATTGTAGATTTAACTACCACTATTACATCATTAAATAAATAATACTTTATATCAAATATTTTTTATTATTCCATTAATTTATCTACAATTTCATCACGTATGAAATTCATCCGATAAGGACTATAGTTTCCAAGGTATTTTGAGCGTACAACAAAATTAGGTAAAATATCATCAGAAACAAAATTAAAATTGCGATTAAATTTCGCAAATGTGACGTCATCATGCGATATCCTTCTAATTTATGTAGTATTATTGAATAATATTAAACCCTAGTTTTTTGAGTAAAACACAATTATAAAAAAAAATTACCGAATCGGACTCAGTCCAATGAATAGTTAAGACACTATTCACGTGAACAGAGCCATGTGAGATTCACCTGGCAATGTTCACGTGAACAATGCCCAAGTGAATTAATTCACCTAACATAGACGCGGCCGCGTGAGAAACAACTGAGAATTGTTTTTTACGAACCAACAGTTTCAACGGCCCCAGTTGATTTTCAATGTTACCAAACATATTTTTTACGCGGTTTGCTTTAAAACTTATCGCATATATATATATAAACAAAAGCATCTCACCATTAATGTTCTTACATATTAATAAATTTTAGTATTAACTAGTAGGGGTGGCCCGCGCTACGTCGCGACATAATGTTTTTTTTTTTGCATGAAAAATTATAGAAAAATATTAGTATCCAAGAGCGTTAAGTCTATCTGTAAAGCTAGACCCAAAAGTTTTGAGTCTGGCTGCAATGTCTAGTCTAATAATAATATTTATAACACAATAATAATATCTTTAATATTAATAATAATATTAAACTTTTTCGACGCAAGTTCTTATAGTTTTTTATCTCTTGAAATCAAATTTATGGTTTTTCTTCAATAGTAATAATATTTTTTTAAAAAAATATTAATGATAATAATAATGATAACAATAAAAATAATATTAATGATTATAAACTTGGATCTGGTGCCCAGCCAGACCCAAGTTTTTGGGGTTTGGTTCCTCTAATAATATAAAAAAAGTATTGAATAAAAAAAGATTAATTTAAAAGAAAAAAAACTACATGAAGAAAAAAACTAATGAAAAAAAAATATGAATTAACTAGGTTAACCCTTCAAACCTAGGATTCGTGTCATGAAAATTTGATAACTCAATAGGAAAAAAAAAATTATGGGTTAACCCTGAATTAGCTGAATTAACTTATCAAACCCGGGATCCGTGTCATGAAAGTTTGATAACTAAATAGAAAAAAATTTAACATTAACAAACTAAATTAAATGAAAAAAATTAATTAAAAAGAAAGACCAGAAAAAAAAATTCAGGTTAACTTATCAAACCCGGGATCCGTGTCATGAAAGTTTGATAACTAAATACAAAAACATTTAACATTAAAAAACTAAAGTAAACAAAAAACAATTCATTAAAAAGAAAAAAACAAAGGAAAAAAGAAAAAAATAAAGGCATCCAGCTTTTTACTATGCAGTCCATGGGGCATAAAAAAATTGCTCTGCATTTCACTGTGAATTGCACTGTGCAGTCCACAGTGAAACGCTGAGTTGTTTTAGTTATAGTTCATGTTTCATAAAATATTTATTATCTAATAATGAAAATAAAAATTTATTTAGTGTTATAAAAAAAGCAAATAATCGTTTTTTTCCAAATAAGATATGACTTCTTCCCATTAAAAATTTATTAAAAGTAGAATAAGAATAATTTGTATTGAAAAATAAAATAAAAGTTGAACATAAAAATTTTATTCCATTGTAAAATAAGAAGAAAAACTCATAATTAAGAGAGAGAAAACATAAAAATGCAGGGGAAAATTAATTAAAAGTGTATATATCATGTGTTGCTTTGATAAGGAAAATTCAGTTAAAAAAGGAAAATATCTTGACAACTATGCCAGAATATTGGTTTAACAGTATTATTTTGAGTAAATATAATTTTATTTTATTTTTTTGCCAACCTCCTTGCTAGATTGGTTTAATTAATTTATAAAATACCTATTTTGATATTAATAATTGATATAAGAGCTTTCAGAAAAATAAATAATTTTTTAATTTAGAAATTTTATTTTACTTGTGTGTATTTTCTTATTCAGTATTAATAGATTTTTATAGTTTTTCTATTTGTATGAAATAGTTTTCTTGTTTATAAAATACCAAAATACAAAACACTGCATAATTAATACCCTTTAACAAAAATGGCAGATCAGGCAAGTATCGAATCTTAAACTTGTTCTATTCTGGCAGTGATGGAAGGAAACATCGGACATATGGTTTGGTTGGCCATTCCTAGCAAAGATGAAATTAACCTTTCTTTTCTTTTTTTTGGTAGAAATTAAATTAAAATGTTGTCTGTTTCCGTCCACAAATTTATAAGGATTTCATCCGTGATGATCCAGTGTGTTTGGCAGTATGGTTGCGGTTGCTTTTCAAATAACTTTTCATACTAAAATACATGCTAATGATGTTTTTTTATTTTTTAAAAATCATTTTTGATATCAGCACATCAAAATGATTTGAAAACACTAAAAACATATTAATTTGAAGTTAATAAAAAAATAAAAAATTTTTAAATTTTATCAAAAGCGCTTTTGAAACGCAGAAACAAACAGGCAAGAAGTCAAAGCTTATAATTAAAGATATATTTACAAATATAAATATATATATATAGGTCAATATTCTCTTCATGAATTAATTAGTGGAAGAATTCAAATCTAAAACCTCAGAGAGATATATTGAACATTTTATATATATATAATTCTAGAAATTACTTGGATAATTCAAAATGTATTAATTAATCAGTTTTTTTTTTTAATCATGTTTGGATAAATCCGAACATATCACCATACAAGATCCCTTTTTCGTGGATCATGTTGCTTTTATATATATATATATATATATAAGATATGACATTGATGGCAAATCCATACCCTAGTTCAATTCATTTTGAGTTATTACTTTTTTAAAAAAATTAGTAGAATTTTTATTTTTATTAAACATTTTTTTCTATTTGTAGGACATTGAGAATAAATTTTTTTCTATAGTATCCTAATTTTATAATATAATTTATATGATTCAAAATGTTTGATTATTGTATATAACTTGTTTTGTGCTTGAATATATTTTTTTGGTAATATTATCTAAATTAAAGTATTGTATGTACTAATATATCAAATTAATATACTTTTATATTGTATATCAATATATCCTAATATATTATTTCTTATATAAATATACTATAATTTATTATTTTCTAATAATATTATATTTTAAAGTATTATATATATATATATATATATATTATAAAAGAATAATAAAATATTATACAACTTTAGTTTTTAATCCTTCATGTAATGTGTTTTTCGTTGTTTTAAATTGAAAAACATTTTCCTTCATTTAAATCTTATATTTTTTTAAAAAACTTAAAGTAAATTTTATTGACAAGTTCTTAATAATATAGTCAAAAAAATTAGAAAAATACTTTTTCATCAAACAAATAAGTTCTTAATCTAATTGTAAAGATGTTTGGAATTATAGTAGATGATTTTTTAAAAAATAACTTTTCACTTGAAAAATATATCAAAATAAATTATTTTTTATATATTTTTTTAATATAAATACATTAGAATCATTAAAAAAAACACTAAAAAGTATCAATTTAATATATTTTCAAATTAAAAATACTTTTAAAAAACACCTAAAAATAAAAAATAAAAAATAGTGCCAAACACCACCATCTTGGTGGCAATAAGTTTAAAAACATCTATAAATACTAAAGTAATGAGGTAGAGTTTCCATGTAAAATTAAGGCCTATCTGCCTAACACCATCTCCCACCTAGCCATGTCCAAATTCTCACAACCTTCTGTGGGTAGCACCGTTGCTCTCATCATGACACAAAATGGCCGAGCAGAGACCAAGGTTGTCTCCACCCCACGAAAACCCTCCAAAGGTGGCTGGAATGCTGCCATCTTCATTATCTGTAAGCTAACTACTTCATATTCTTCTTTGAATAAAATCTCATCCTCTCTTAACATTTAAGATTTTCATTTCATTATGTATGTATGTCTGCAGTTGTTGAGGTGGCTCTGAGATTTGCCTACTATGGTTTGGCTGGTAACCTCATAACATACCTCACAAATGATCTTCATCAGTCCACTTCTACGGCCATCAAGAACATCAATACATGGGTTGGTGTCTCGGCAATCTTCCCTATCTTTGGAGCTATTGTAGCTGACTCTTTACTTGGCCGCTTCAAGACCATCCTTCTGTCTTCAACCATTTACTTCATCGTATGTTCACTAGCTACCACTTTTAACTCCCCTGATTTTGAAGAATTGATCATTCTTTATAACCCAGAAAAAAGCTGATCACTGTCAAACAAAAAATAAATCTCTTTGCATTGAAGAATCTTGGTGCGTGACAGTTCCTGCCTAAACTAACTGTTCCTTGTGCATATGGATTTAAAACCTAGTCATAATGTACAAAGCACATCCGCTAGCTAACTTCACTGACCTTGTTTTCTAGGTTTATTCTTTATTATGTTCATTTGTGTAGTTGATTTCGTTGATGATTTTGCTCACATGACTTTATATCACAGGGGATGGTTCTGTTGACCTTATCAGTCTCAGAAATTCCTACGCATTACAGGGAGGCTGTGTTCTTTATCGCTCTCTACATAATAGCTGTTGGTGAAGGTGGTCACAAGCCAAGTGTGCAGACCTTCGCCGCGGATCAGTTTGATGAGGAGGAGCCAGAGGAGAAGGCAGCCAAGAGCTCATTCTTCAACTGGTGGTACTTAGGCATAGTGGTTGGTGCATCTTCAGCTATATTGGTGGTTATTTATATCCAGGTAACCAAGTTCTTGAACTATTTCAAAGTTTCCAGTTCAAAATGAGAGTGTCACTTGACTTCTAACACATTCATTCTATCGACGGAAATTAATCTTTCTAGTTCTGTCAAGTTTTCCGACATTTTGAACTAATTAAATTCATTAATGTTCCAAATGCGTGGCATTGATTAATAATCGATGTTTTCAAATGTGAGTACGTGAATAGGACAATCTCGGATGGACAGCAGGAATTGGAATCCTGACAGGAGCTTTAGGGGTGGCACTGTTTATTTTCTTGATAGGAATTAAGAGATACAGGAAACAAGCTCCAGTGGGAAGCCCTTTCACAATGGTGGCACAAGTATTTGTGGCAGCCACGAGGAAGCGGCGCGTGGTCCAGACGCGACAAGAGTGGGGCATATGTTATGAGGGAGGTGGGACCGACATCGAAGGTCAAACCCGGAAACGAACTTTGGCAGCCACTAATCAATTCAGGTATGGGTCCATTCAAAAGGCAAGCATATTTTATTTTCTTATTTTAGTGTAAAAGTATCCTCTTATCCTCAATTGCTATGTTGAATTGAAGAACAATGGGGGTAATGGTGTTGGTTGGGGTCATATCAGTGAACATGGCTACCTTTAATGGGTTTGACTAGGATTAAACAGGCTAGATTCAGTGGCCTAAAAATGCTCATTGTAAGGGTGCAGGCAGCGATTTTATTTGGATTTTCTGATCAGAAAAGGTGCTGCTGCTTTGTAGGCAAAGAAACGCAACCATGCAGAGCATCTTATGTATGGATTGATGAGATTCACTGCCTGCATAATGACTCACTGTTCTGACTTCAAGCACTACAAAAACATAATAATTTCTTCAAGACCAAGCTTCTGTTACTGTCGACGAAAAAGTTTACGTAACAATAAAAAATCAGTTGAATCCTCGAGTTTAAGACTCTAGTCTGTTAATGGTTAGGTTGCCATGGACTAGCTGAAACTCCAGTACCTCAAGAATAACAGTATATTATCTCCTCTGTACCTCAATTACTAGTGTGCTGCCTCTTTTTAAGTTAAATGGAGTCAACCCATTTTCTGTTGATTTATCTGTTAAAAAATATAGTCATTTTATTTTATTTTATTTTATTTTATTTTATTTATTAAAAGTAAAATAATATTATTATTTTTTTCAGTTTAATTTATATATAATTTATTTTTTTTAGATTAAATTTATTTTTTTTAGATTATTTATGATCATATCATACAATATCAATGAAACCTTAATGTTTTTCTTTTTTATATTGATATTTTTTTTATTTTGTGGATTGTCGAACACTCTCTTATAGCAAACAAATACTCTTATCCTCCCTTCAGCCAAAGATGCTAAAACTTTCATTTTTATGGTAGAATATATCAGCTATCAAGCCCTTTTGCTTTGCTTTCTCTTAAATAGAATCAAGCCTAACTTCTGCAAAAACCATTAGTAACTTTAATCTTTGCTTTCTCTAAAACAGAATCAAGCCCTACCTCCTATAAAATCACTGATAGCTTACTTTCTTTCGATGAGGTAGCATCAAGTCCTTTTTGTTTGTTTACTTTCCAGGTAGCATTACATCATTGATTCCTTTGTTCTCTGCTTTCTCTTAAAGAGAATCAAGGGCAACCTCCAGTGAAATCAAGGCCTTCCGGATCAGAGAGGGACCTAGCTAGTCTTTGCGCGTAGGTTGGCCGAAAGATACACCAGACTATATAACACCGAATTATATATAAATAAAATATGTGTGTGTGTGTGTGTGTGTGTGATCAATGACTTGCTGAGATTAGGTTAATAATAGAAAATCTTAGTGGTATGAAAATTAAAGAAATCTCATTTTAAATTGCTGAGAACTGCATATCATTTATATCCATAATTTCTGGAGTTGTTCTGCATCATAACATGTTTTGATCATTCAGGTTCTTGGACAAGGCCATGATCATTGACGATTTAGATGCCTCAAGCAAAACAAGGAACCCTTGGCGGCTATGCTCACTCAACCAAGTGGAAGAAGTAAAGCTTGTCCTGCGCCTCCTCCCCATTTGGTTAAGTTGCTTAATGTTCACTGTAGTGATAGTTCAAACACACACTCTTTTCATCAAGCAAGGTAGCACAATGACCAGATCAATAGGACCAAACTTCCAAGTTCCACCAGCATCATTTCAAAGCCTCGTAGGGCTCACGATCCTCTTTACTATCCCACTTTACGAACGTGTTTTCATCCCAGCAGCGAGAAAAATAACCGGGCACAGCTCCGGTATAACAATGCTACAACGGATTGGCATTGGCCTGTTTCTGTCTATAGTAGAAATGGTAGTAGCAGCTCTAGTAGAGGCTAAAAGGGTTAGCATTGCAAGAGAACATGGCCTAATGGACATCCCAAAAGCAACAATACCAATGAGTGTCTGGTGGATACTTCCGCAGTACATGATCAGTGGAATATCAGATGTGTTCACGGTCGTTGGATTACAAGAATTGTTCTATGATCAAATGCCGGAATCGATGAGAAGCATGGGAGCCGCAGCATATATAAGTGTAACTGGACTTGGGAGCTTTTTCAACACTGCAATTATAACCGTGGTGCAGGCTATTACAGCAAGGTCCAGTGGCATTTTGCTTGGCAACAATCTTAACCGTGCCCATGTTGACTACTTCTACTGGATCTTGGCTGCATTGAGTGCTCTAAATTTTTGTGTTTATTTATGGGTTGCTCATGGTTTCGTGTACAAAAAAGTTGAAGGTGAGAAACCGCAAGAGGGCAGGGAATTGGCCTTTGCTGAGAATTTAGATGCGAAAACATGAGGTCATGGGACCATATAAATGGTGCTAAATCTAGTAGAAACTCAAACTATATGAATGTTAATGTTAATGCTTGAATGATAGTGTTATAATTAAGATGTCATCAATGTTTGTATTAGGAATGTTGTGGTTTAATGTATGAAAATTCATAGCTTTTCTTAATAAGCTTGAATCTGCTTGATGTTTCTCGTTGAAAATTGGTGCCATGTTTGATTTTTTATGCTTGGAGATCCAATTAAAACAAAAATTCTTAAAGGATTCGATTGAACATTGAGTTATAGTTTAAGGGCTATTTTTAAGTTTGACTGCAATTACATCCTCAATATCAACGTACTCTCATATAATTAAACTTTCGAGTTGCAATAATTTAATTTCTGAAATTAGTACTGCTGGGTAGTTTTAATCACTGTGTGTCTAATTCGATCCAAAGCACAACCATGATGGGATTGATCACCACATGATCATATATATACTTTCAAATATTCTATATATAATCTTCTCATTATTATTGTCTCATTGTTTTATTATGCGACGAATGCTATGAATGGGTGTGATAAATTAAGTCTAGTATATAATAAGACTGT
>Ga0325411_1009976_pt1 | contig 10067 bp, 7 predicted proteins | sample PopdelMetagenome_13_FD_206181 | JGI IMG/M metagenome (GOLD analysis project Ga0325411, IMG submission 206181) | Populus deltoides microbial communities from Bellville, Georgia, United States - Xylem-PdIQD-R4 | ecosystem: Host-associated > Plants > Phyllosphere > Stem > Wood/Secondary xylem...
CAACTTTTAAAAATAAAAAATATTATTTTAATATATTTTTAAATAAAAAATATTTTAAAAAATAATTATTTCTTTTTTTAAGATTGAATAATTGACGTGATTGATTGAAGTTTTTGTTTGCCTATTAAATTGACCCTAGTTTTCAATATATGTAGGTGGTAGAATAAAACCATCTTTTTCTATACCGTCCCCACAACACGAATCCTTTCTTTTCTCTTCCAGCATAAAATGTCTTCTTATGAAAAAGGAAGAACAAGATGGTCAACATTGATGGGCCGATGGCGTACCTGTCAGGTATCTCTAATTCCAAGCCAGGTTTGAAAAAAGGAAAAGAGAAGGGTTCCAAGTTCATGGGAATTATATCTTCGTCCTTTTCCATCTTCTGGTGGATTGGTATCATGCCATGACCAGAATAGAGGATCTTGAGATTTTCGAACGTGTCGCGCTTGATAGAATATTAGAAACTCTCCCGTTTGCTTTAGATTTCAAGAAATGTAAGCAAACATATATAAACAACCATGCGAATATATGCTTCACTTTGCATTACAGCAAAAACTGTACACGAATCTTCATACCTAGCAGCACATCACGTCATTCCTATTTCTTTGAGCAGCAAAAAATTGTCCCGCTGAGTGCACAAAGATCAACAGATGAGAAACTAAAAATCAACTGTTAAGCCCTGCTGCTATACTTGAATCTAGACACCAACATTTGTAGTCTGACTTTGAGATCTGGTATAGCTCATCTGGGGTCATGTTCTCGAGTTCCTCTGCTTTCTGGGACTCAAAACCGCTGTCTGAATTTGGAGTTCCAATTCCTTTAACTTGATGATCTTGAGCACGCATTCTCTTGTACAGTCTCATAACAGAAACACAATCTACGTATGGATCATGTTCCCCTGTCTGGATATCATACCTGTGAGGCAAAAAACTTCAGAGAGAGTAATTTCAACTAGCAAATACTGCCCATTAATATGAAGTGCACGGTGATCATTCCAAAAACTAGAAAAACAGATCAACAAAAGGTTAAATGCTTGTTAAACTCTCCACAATGACCTATTATTTGTGAACCAATAATGACTTTCAAAACAGTGTTTGCTGAAAGTAGCATCTGAGTTCTGGAAAGCCAACATATTAGGCACAAAGAAGATATCATCTTTCCCAAATCCTCTTTGACGAACATGATGAGAAATTCCAGTCTTTTCTGCTGTGAATCGAGGAAGAAATAGTCACCACCTACGTTTCCAGATATACAGCATTCGAGCATTGTAAATCCAAGTGTAATGAAATTGTCAAAAAAAAAAAAAAAAAAACAAAAGACAAGATAACACAAAAGCATCATTTCTAGTTCAAGTATTGGTTACTAATTAAAATAGTTAGCCACATAAGGATTCAGCCATCGTACATGCAGGAGGGAAGATCCAATCACTATTAAGACATCACTAAAGAAACAAGAAAGAAAAGAGCAACTTGCCCAAGATATGTTTTGGTGAGGTACTTGAGCGAGTGGCTAACCAGGTTAGTTTTCAACAATGGTCGGTATTTTGCAGTATCCCTGCTCAAATCAAAATCAAAGTGCATTGTAACTATAAAAGAAGGAAAGATGAGAACAAGGAGAACATGAACACAACATTTGTGATGGATAACTCAAATATTACATTTCAAATGACAGGATCTCCAGAACAAGAAAAAAAAAAACTATTTGACTTGTTTTCTCAATTACCTACCATAATTTGGGCCGGTCCCCAAGGTTCTGTCTTGGGCCTCTAGGGGGGGTCACTCCTAATATGGATGCCAAGACAAGATTTGCCAGCAGTTAAAGATATACTACGGCACTCCTAGCATGGGGAAGGGAGTTTAAGACAAGGTAAACCTCACCACTATCTGGTCTTATGCTCATTTAGAATGTGTTCGGATACATCCCATGAAAGGCTAGAATGTTGCAAAACAACAGTAAAGTCACAAGAAAACTTACCAAACCTTCAATTATTATCAGTACTCAATGTGCAGCAAAAAGCTCCTATTCAATAATATGAAGATTTGTTGGTTTATTCCATGACACGTCAAAATGACCACCAAGTGTCATTCTTCCATCAGCAATTAGTAGTATTTTAGGATTTGCTTCACCTAGAAGTAGACTACATGGCGGATTAGTGGTATTATTCAATTATTCAAAGGTCAGATTTGCAAAGCAGTGGTGCGTCTCAGTAATGTTTTTCAAGCCTGAATCATAGGAATTATTACAAACTGTAATGTTCCATCCCAAATTCCAATTTCAACCATCAGAAGATTTTAATCTACCTCAGCAAACGACCAGGATAATTTATCCTCAAGCAATCCAAACCACGCTTCAAGTCATGACCCACAAGCAGTCTAGCCTTTCCACTGTCTGACATTAGTCTCCAAGCAGATTCTCCATTGTACAAAATTTCCAGAATTCTGTCTTGTACTTCCTTATGAGACTTCGAATTTCTTAGATGCTCTTCAGTTAATCCAGTTATTTCGTATCTGAAAACATGTGTGTAAGTTTCAATTAAAAAAAAAAAAAGACTTTCGTAAATATATTCCCCCTCCCCTCCCCCTCATTGTTCTTTAAATAAAACCAAGGATTGTGTCAACACAGAAGTACCTGTAATCGGTAACAGCACTTTGAGGTTGAACATATGTATGGAAAATAATATTTTCATCTTCATCAACCAGACACACCCTTGCGCAAAGGTCAAGTGATCCATCGGTTCCACCACCAACCAACCCACAGTTGATAGCAATGGCTTTGGCACCTTTGGTGGTGTACTTTTCATCAACAGATCCTGCAAAAGGCAATATCTTTGTTCCCTGTGAAAAAAAAAGAAGGAAATGGGTGACATGACTTTTAGTAATTAATCATTTAAAATGTACAATAAATAAAATGAAAAGCACTAAAAGATAGACAAGTTACCATTTTTGCATAAGAATTTATGAATCAACAACTTACAAGGGAAGCAGGAGCAGATAGGTGGCATATTTCTCTATGCTTGCCAAGTGAACTGGGGCTATCATAGAGTTTCAAGCAGAGATCACAACCTTGGGCAGAGAAAGTCCTCGAACAACTAGCCCTTGATAATGGGCCTAAATAATTGGAGGAAAACATGAAAAAAAAGCAGTAAACTTTAACAGATAAAGCAATCAGAACATGGAATAGAATGATACCAGTAAGGTGATTCCTCAGAGATTCAAAAGATTTGCAGTGCTTTTGGCAGACCCCACATTTAGGCTGATGAGGTGTGTGGTAGGAAATCTTCATGTGCTCAACAAGATGTTCTTTTTTCTTGAATTGCTTGTAGCATGCAAAGCACTTGTGCCTGCTTCCATGAAACAACATGAGGAATTAAACAATTTCATATACATGGCATGGACTTGGAGTTTCTGAAGAAGACAGCCCGAATTCATTATCAAGAAAAAGAAACGAATTGTAAGAACAAATTATTGACACATATGAAAGCGAGAATAAGAAAAAATAATGCAGAATACAGCGAGAAAGAGGGAGCGAGAGAGACCTTTCGGTTCGCGATCTTGTTGGTGGGTCAGCTTCAGCATCCATGGCGATTCTTCTTAGGATCGGGCGTCACAGAGCCAGAGGAGGAGAAGGGGTTAGGATGGGTTTTTGATGGTAGTATATTTAAAAAAAGAAAGAAAAAGAGATGAACAAATCGGAGTGCATTTCTTCACTGTTTAACTTGTTGATGAAGCTGCAAAAATCAAACTAGTCTTCAAATAGAACTTTCAAGATGGTTATTCAATTAATTTTAATAATTTTATTTTTTTTCTTGTTAATAGCTTGTTCTTGATATTTAGTAAGTTAAATTAATTTATGGTTATTACCTATAAAATTTTTTTTTTGATGAAAATGAAAACTCTTCAATATTTAAAAAAAATATCTTTTTAGAAAGAGAAAATACTCTTGTGTTGAAGGTTTGAAAATATTTTAGAGAGAAACGTTCTGTAAATATATATGCAGTAGATAATAAAAATTATGAACCTTTATTTTGAAGGTCTCATGGTGTAGTTATAGCCCATGAATTTTGTCATTTTATGAAGATTATGAACCTTTGTTTTACGTTCTTAACATTTAATGAGAGATAAATATTTCTTACATCTATATTAATGTTTGACAAGAATATAATGAGTCATTGGAGGACTTTTATACATCTAAAAGGTGTAGGGAGATTGGGGTTCAAGATGTTAAATGTAGCTAAACTCATGGAGGTTGAGTTCTTCCTCGAGGTTAGACTTAAGAGAGGTTGGTCATTTCACTGGACATGTCATGAGAGGATAATCATTTCCTTGGACATGCCCAATGAAGGATAGTCGTTACCTTAGAATTAGTTAACTACCAAGTTCAAGTGACTTGGGTCTCACATGTTTACTAAACCCACATTACCTTGGATTTGATTGATTGTCAAGTCCAAGTGTCTTCGGTCTAACACGTTTGTCAAACTCACATTACCTCATTTCTTTGGGCGTGCCAAAGGAAGATGATTATTCCTTTAGGCATTCCAAAGGAGGATGTGCATTCTCATAAGCATGCCATGGGCTTGGCATACTACCAAGCCTAGCGTGCCTAAGGCTTGGCATATTGTCAAACCAAAAAGCGTCTAGGTTTGGTTGATACCAAACCCAGTATGCTCGAGGCTTGACACATTGTCAAGCCCTCGTGTGGCTAGATTTGGCACACTACCAAGCCTCCAATTGGGGCATACTCATTCCTTTGGGCTTGCCCAAAGGAGGAGAGTTATAAGGGTTATTTAGGCTTGTTAAAAATAAGTTTATCAGTAGCTCCCCCATAATATTGATACGTAAAGATTTGTAAACAAATACTCTATTATCATGGTGAGTTTGTTGAATTTTCATCGTGTGAAAAAAAGGTGGAAACTTTGGGTGATATACCAGAGAGCCCGAGTAGAGGGCATGAAGGAAATCATACTTCAAAAATTTCCTTGAAGGGTAAGAGAAAAACATTGGGAAAGAGCTTGTACTTAGAAATATTTCTAAGTGGCCGAGGGGAATCCGTCAAAGGAAATCAACTCATTTTGAAGGAACTCTAATCTCTAAACTCAACAAGCGTGAAACACATACTTAAAGAATTTCTAAGTGTCTTGTGGGAACCCAAAAAAAGTGAATCTATGCTTAGAAATTTCTAAGTAATTATAGGTTCTTTGGAGAGTATGAGCTTGCAGCTTTCCCAACCTTGTCATGGGGCTTAAGAGCCCCACACTAAGAGTGATGATTACATGATATTACTATTTGTATTAGGAAGACCAAGTCCATCATTTGGAGAGTGGTGTATATAGTATTGGGGAGATTACCTCCATCCATTGGAGATTGATGCATATAATAATAAGAATATCGCATTTATCCCTTAGAAAGTGGTGCATGTAGCACTAGAAAGACTACGTCCTTCCCATAAAGGTTGATTTATCCCTTGGGGAGTGGTGCATATAGCATTGGGGTGATTACATCCATCCCATAAAGATTGGTGCGTATAGCACTAGGAAAATCTCATCTATCCTTTGGAGATGGTGCATATAACATTGGGGAGACTACCTTTTATCCCTTGGAGATTGGTGTATATAACACTAGGGAGATCATATCTATCCCTTAGAGAGTGATACATATAGCACTGAGGATAATACATTCATTCCATAGAGATTGGTGCATATAACATTAGGGAGACTATGTCCATCCAATAGATATTGATGCATATTGCACTGGAGAGACTCCGTCCATCCTTTAGAGAGTGGTGCATATAACACTTAGGAGACTATGTGCATATAGCCTTTAGGGATCACCTGAAAAAAAGAAGAAGTTATTTTGAATAAGTTATTCATATTTAAAAAACTTATATTTTTATCAAGGATTATACATCCTAATATAATTTGAGTGATAAGTATAAGAGAGGCTTATTAGGAGGAAACATATTATGGATGTGGCACTAAGATGTTGGCTTTGGATACCCTGATTATTTCGTTTGGAAAATCATTGACGTTGGTTGTCCTTGTAAAAATAAGGAGATCCATATCGAAGTAAACTAGCATCTTCAACTCGTATATGATTTTTCATGAATTGCTTTACTTTGGATAAGCCTCTATTTGGTAAAACATGAAGTTTTCTCTAGAGGGCACGCTTCTTTACTCCTCTTATTAAGGCTTATAAGGCTACTGACTTAATTAATTTTTCCACCTTGAACATCTTCGTATTGAATCTCCTCAAATATGCCCGTGTAGACTTGCCCTCTTATTAGGCAACACTGAAAAGCTTTATAGAGGTTTCTTGGTGGGTATGCTAGTGTTAAAGCGTGCCACTATCTTGACATATAGGTCATTGAAACCTTCAATAGAGTTTGGTTTCAGGTTGTTATACCAAGCACGCGTAGATCTTTTGAAGGTTGTAGGGAATAACTTGCACATTGAGTCATGGTCTTGGATGGTCAACTCCAAGCTACTGCACATATTTTTCACATGCTCTCTTAGGTTGGTCAAGCCATCATAGTTGTCCTAACTTATGTTCATGGAAAAGTAGTCCTTAAGGATTCAAATGTTCAATATATGTTTGGACAAGGAAGAAACCCTCCACTGATGGGCGCTATAAACATTCCCCTAGGTATGCTCATTTTCCTAGGCGTGCTCATGCACAGACTGTTTCCTGACTTTTTTTTATGTTGGGCTCTTAGGAGCCTAGAGGGCTTGGCGTAGAATGACGATTACGGTCATCAAAGTCCATCCCATAGTAACTAAGGGGAGTGTGTTTAAAGTGTTTGCTTTATGCATGGGTGTGACAGTGGCGTGAGTGATCATTTGATGAACTTTCATAAATATTATTATATTCAATCTCCTTTAGGTAATATAATATAATAGCCCCATTATCGAAACCAATACATCAACCATATAAAAAGAGAAAAAAAAAGAAACATGGTAATTTTTTTTTTACTTTATTTTCTTTGTTAAACTCATACAAAGTTTATTGAAATTTCTATCGAAATTTCAGCAGAGTTTCTCCTATACCGGGATGTCTCAAGTTATCGACAAATCATTTGTACATATCCTGTAGTCATTGTTCATACACAATCCAATCATTCCAAGTCTCAAATTGTAACACCCCCAAACTTTTAAGATAAAAATTCACACAATTATCAAGTTATAAAAATGAGGAGAATCCTAGGATTTAAGAGGTAACCATTAATTAACCATCGTAATTGCATTCATATGTTAGCATAATGAAGATTCTAAATATCAAATCACTACTTAAATTTTTAACAAAATAATACTACATAACTTTATACATACAAATTAGAAGTATTGTTATATACAACCCAAAAGAAAATTCTTTCATCTTCCTATTAACTTAAGTGACTATACAGAAGGAACACGCATGCATCAACTAAGGGTTACGCTGCTGAGATGAACATATATAGTAATTTTCATAAACATAACTAAATTAATTAAGATGATCTAGTATATATTTTATTACACTAAACAATTTGCTTTCTAATTCATTTATCATCAATTTCTATAGTTTTCTACTTGTCAGCACACCAATCTTGTCCAATAATAACTAGTTCTATTGATCAACCATTCACAGGGCACCAGTTCCAAACCAAGACACTGATCCAATTATCAGCCCATTTGCAGGGCACCAGTTCCAACCCAGGATACTGGTCCAAATCATCAGCCCATTCGTAGGGCACCAGTTCTAAACCAAGAACTGGTTCCACCATCATTTAGGCACTACATATAAATACAAAAATTTGAACTACATCTTATTAGGGTCTAAGTTAAATAATTAAATAAGACTTTAAATTAGAGATCTAAGTGTCAGACACCTACCTGAAATCTGTGCTCTTTGTGCTCTGCTAGTCATCCCCTGCTCTTGTCTATTTTCCACAATTTCACCTGTACCAATAGTTACACTAATTTAAATTTCAAGTCTTGACCACACATACATACATATACATACTACCTTTATAATTCAACATTTTGTAATAAAAAACAATTCCAAACAAAAGTTACCAATTTACAAGTTTTAGGTGGCTCAACATAACGAATTTCAAACACTGTTTAGTATTTTGAGTATAACCAGAGCTATAGAGCTCAGTTTTATACGTGGTTTGTTTCTTTGGAACACCACAACACGGGTCTATAATTTTCATGAAGATGAATATACCCATTTTTTCCATCTATATGCCTAAATGCATAAATTTCAGAAACCAAAAAATTTATCCTGCTGATTCCTGGTTTTTGACCCATCTTCGGTTTTTCTTCTATATTTAGTGTTTTATCACTCCAATTTAAGCAAAGTCAATTTCATTTGAAAGGTAACATCAATGTGTACAACTTTCATAAATATGAATATACCTAGTTTTTTCAATCTACATGCCTAAATTCATAAATTTTAGAAACCCAAAAATCTATCCTGCTGATTCCCAGTTTTTTACCTATCTTCGGTTTTTCTTCTATATTTAGTGTTTTTTCACTCCAATTTAAGTAAGGTCATTTTCATTTGAAAGGTAACATCCATGTCTACAACTTTCATGAAAAAAAGTATCTCAAATGCTGTCATTTTAGGGTCCAAATCTTAGTAGAGAAATTGGGAGACAACCTATCTTGTTTTGATTTCTAAGTTCAAGAAGTATAAATTCGTTTCCCATGTATTTTTCCATCATTTCCAGCCACTATAAACACAAAATACCTCTACCTATCATTATTTAACAAACTTCTTAAACCTATACTAAGGTATTCTAAAATCTCAATTATTCAAGAAAAACAAAAACAAATTCAAGTGACTTAATAAGGGAGCTTGTTACCTTCTATTACAAAACAATAAGTCAAGAGATTGAGAACAACCCCTTTTCCTCTTGTGCTTTCTTCCTTCTTCTAACCCTTCCCTTCCCATTAGTAAATTCTTTAAGTTTTCTTCCTAAATCTTACTTGAAGCACTCTTAGTTCACTTACTCTCATTTTTCTTTGGATTTAAAGGATGAATTTACAAGGTTTCCTCTCAATTTTTCTTTTCTCCTCTTTCTTCCTTTCCTTGGCCAGCCATTACTTTAGGGATTTTTAGAGATTTCTTGCTATTTATAATTATGTTCTTTCTTTATTTGCATCTTGCCCCCCATATTTACTTCTATTTTCACATTGACCCCACCATTCCTTTTATTAATCCATTGACCCCCACTACTTCTCTTTGTTATTACTAACTCCTTACTCCTTTATTATTGTTTTCAATTTCACCCATCTCATTAAATAACTTCTCTTTTTAATCCAATTACTTTGTTCAATTTAATCATTTCTCCACATCCTTTGTATTTTATTTTATTTTACTAAATCAAGATGAGATTATTATATCCGAGGGTTTACAATCATCGTCTACGAGCTCCTTGTGCAGCTAGTGGCTTTGGTGTTAAGGCATTATGAGTTGTTAAGGGTGTTAAGACTTGCTCGGGTGGCAATGTTTAATTTTGCCCTCAGGTTATCAACACAGTCTGGGTGAAAAATTGCACCTGACTAGTAAGTTGTTAAAACTCTTGCTGGGTAGGAGTGTCCGGGGTAACAAGTTGATATGTCCCATTTTCTAGCCCTAAAGGGCATTGGTTGTGTGCCATGAAATGCCATAGAGATGCTAAAAACAAGTTTTAGGAAGAAATCAATAGCTTTTTGATTAGTTTCCTATAGACAGCGCCATTAATGAAGTCCTAAAAATCCAACTAGCCTAGGAATAGGGCTCCCGGGTTGGATAATCAGTTAATTAATTAGTTCTAGCAATCTCATTTATTTTCTCTAGCCAAGGTAGCTGATAGCTTACTTAACGCTTGGTAGGCCAATGTAGCTTGTGACTAGTACCTGCAAAAGGTCCTCTTTGGTGAAGGTGGAGACTCTATGATGTTTAAAAAAATTATCTTTTTGGAAAGAGAAAATAAAATAATATTATAGAGAGAGATGCTCTGAAAATATATAAGCAATAGAGAATGAAGATTGTGAACCTTTATCTTGAAGGTCTCATGGTGTATTTATAGCCCATGAGTCTTTTTTTTTT
>Ga0325411_1009977_pt1 | contig 10067 bp, 2 predicted proteins | sample PopdelMetagenome_13_FD_206181 | JGI IMG/M metagenome (GOLD analysis project Ga0325411, IMG submission 206181) | Populus deltoides microbial communities from Bellville, Georgia, United States - Xylem-PdIQD-R4 | ecosystem: Host-associated > Plants > Phyllosphere > Stem > Wood/Secondary xylem...
GCAGTTGGCACAGGGAGCCAGAGGAGCAAAAAGTCGTGCTTCATGTATCTTTCCCTGTTTAGTTATTTTAAATATACTTTGGTGCCAGCACTTCACCCTCCGCGGGGTGGACTAATTTTTTATTTTATATAAAATGATGTTCGGGTAGTAAAATAGGATTAAAAAAGAAAAAAAATGAAAAACTTATAATTATATTAATTAGGGTCGAGCCAATATGAGATATCATGCTAAACTCGTGATTCATGAGATTGGAATAACCCAATAAAAAAATAAAGATAATTATAAGGTTTTTGTTAAAAAAAAAACTTAACTTTTCAAACTCTTGACCTGAATCATTACATGTGGAACATCTAATTTAGAAAAATTATGAAATTCAATTCTCATTCAATCATATATTAAAGGATAAAGTTGAAAAAAAACAATTAAATAAATGAGGATCAAAATTAAAATACAAAATAAATTTTATATTTAATTGAATTGTAAAATTGAAAAGAAAAATCAATTTAGTAAAAGAACAAAAAAATCAAAAGAATAAGGGGTAAAAATTGACTTAAAAACAAAAACAATATTTTGATTAAAGGGTGAAATTGAAAACAATAATAACTTTTACAAAAGAGCCAAGTTAGAAATTAAAACAATAAGGACTAAATTGTAAAGTATAATATTTGGTAAATTGAGATTCAATGATGGAATTGAAAACAAATAAAACTTTTACAAGAGTAAAAATGAGAAATCAAAAGAATAAAGACTGAAGTTAAAATATCAACTACCAAGAGAGTCAGACTGTAATTTTTTAGGGAAGAGAGATAAGAGAAAAAGAAGAAAAAATGCCTACTAGCAACAAACCGGATCATCACTAGAGAGACACGTTGCACCAACAGAGAGAGGACTTGACGGTGCTTCTAGGGACATGACGAAATAGCATTTTTTGACGCCAAAAGGCTATGCATTCACCACTCAAATGGCATAAACACGTCCCACTCGCCCCCAGATGTTCAACACAAGCATTTAAAAAAAAAACAATTAGCAAAATACCAAAGTGACACCGAGTTGACTTTCTAGTCACCAAAAAACCATTGTGAAAAATTGAAAACATTCCTTGACCTAAGCTTAAATCTTATGATTTTAAGGATATTTTTCGTCGTTTTACTATGCATTGTAATTGTTTATTATCTTTTATATTTGGTCAAATATCAAATTGCCCCTGAACTTAAATTGTAATAATAAAAAAATCATTGTGAAAATATCCTTTGATGCCGATTTTTTTTTTTTGCTTTCAAGAGTATTCTGGTCGTTTCACTATGCAATCAAGATAGAAAAATACTTATTTGTCACTGGTCACTCTGGAAATGACAAATGGACCATGTATAAAGACTTCAATTTTTTTAGAAGCCATTGTAAATTTTTTTTGGTGGAGGCGAAAAAATATTGTTACATTGTTCTAGTGAACAGTGCTCATTGGTCTGAAGTTACAGTGTTTTTTGAAGGGGTTCCAGCTTCTTTTAATGAAACTAGTTACCAAACTCTCATGCACTGCTTAAAAACTTGACCCAACCTGATGGGTTGATCTATGACTTTAGTGATCCAAAGCCCAAACCGGATTGGGTTTCAACAAAGACAGAAGGATAATTAACACGGTCTGACCTGAGGTCTAGTTCGGGTTTCAACAAAAATATAGGAATAATTAACTTAGTGTGATCTAATCAAAAACTCAGGTTTACCTGGTCAAAACTAGTTGATTTTTTTAAATGATATCATTTTTATTTTTTTATAAAATAAAAATAAAGTAAGTCAACTCGAGTTGACCCATGAATTCCATTTCTCAACCAATCCAATATTTACTAAAAGGGAAATAAAAAAATAGAAAAATTAAAGGATCAGAAACTAAAAAAAATCAAGTTTGATTGGTAAACTCACTAAACTTGTGAATTGGGTAACCTGGGTCAACAAGTCAAACCCGCAAACTGGGTAATAGACTCCATTGGGATTAATAATTTTTTTTTTCTAACCTTTTTTTATTTAATTGTATGATAAAAAATAGATGGTCGCAAAATCGAGCGTCAAACCAATACTGAGACTTTTTTTAAGATTGTGATGACCTCATAAAAAACAAAACAAAACAAATTATGTAACTTAATTATCAATCACTCTAATATTAAAAGATGAAATTGAAAAAAAAATTTATAAAAAAAAAAGTTAAACTCGTTATGCACGCCAATGGGTCCATGAACTTTCTAAAATTTAATAATATGTTTTTTTAAAAAACTATTTTTTTAACTATATGATAAAAAAGAAAAATAGACGATCACATAATCGAGTTTAATTAGAAAAAAAAAAGTACCTCGCTAAACCCACAAACAGGAGCAACCAGGTTTATCTCGTCAAACTTGCAAAGCGGAATATTGACCCTACAAAGTTTAATAACTTAGTTTTTTTAAAAATTATTTTTTATTTAACTAAATTTTTTAAAAAATAAACCATATAGTGATATTGAAATATTTTTCTGATACCAACCCGGTACTGGAAGTTTTTTTTATACTGCAATAACCATATAAAGACATAATAAAATAAATTATTTATACATAAACACATTATATAAGCACTGAATTTTTTTTAAAAAAATCAATAACCAAAGAAAAATTTGAAGTCAAAATGCAAAAAATAAAAGACCGATACTGTGGATTACTATTGTAATCCACAACATTAATGGGCGCAAGAAAACAATGTTTTCTCCGCACTTTTAGCTTTATTTATTTATAATAATCTTTGAGCATTTATGGTACAAGATTTCAAGATTCATGATTTTCGTTTAATTAATGAGCTTGGGATACCAAAATTTAATATTTCAAATCATTTTGCTTGCTTGCTTGCTTAAACTAGCTAGGTCACATAATTTACAAGAGAATAAATTCTGGTTGTCATTGATGAAGTCATGAGAGCATACTTTATTACCAACTAAACCAATTCTCACGTTTTCATGTGTTTGGACCGAAACAAGCCGGCACATGTACATATCATAAGAGTTGAATGGATCCAAAATGCAGGATTAGATATTCCAACTTCCAAGCAGGGAATTAATTATTCGAAATATCCATAAAAACATCGTAAAGTTAATCATCGAAATGATTCTTGAATTTATTTTGGGAATTTTTATTTTTTTTAAAATCCAGTTCAGTTTTCATCTTAAATTCTAGAAACAAAAAAAAGAAATTTTTTTTTATAATGAGTTTTTATCTTAAATCCAGTTTGGTTTTCATTTTAAAGAAGAGGTTTGCTCTCCATGTGATCTTAGGTTCGAACCCTGTGGTTGCTAATATAATGACTATTGGAGGCTTACATGGTCGTTAACTTCAGAGCTTGTGAGATTAGTCGAGGTACGCGTAAGCTGACCCAGACATCCACGTTAATTAAAAAAAATTGAACTTCCAAATCTAAATAAACCAAATAAAAAAACTCATTATAAACTAAGGTTTTATTTGGTACTGCAATCCAACCGTTCGTTTTAAAATTTTTTAAAAGTTTTTTTTAAGCTTCAAATTAACTTTTTTTTATGTCTTTGAATTATTTTAATGTGTTGGAGACAAAAATAAATTTTAAAAAAATAAAAATATATATTATTTTAATGTATTTCAAAATGAAAAGTATTTTAAAAAATAACATCTACAATATTTATAAAAAGACCCTAAAAATTCATTAATTCAAAGTTTGTCAAAAATAACTCAAATAAAAATCTAAACTTATTCGGTTTTAATAAATATAAAACCAAACTAAACTAAATTTAATTGATCGATTAGATATTTTATTTGGTTTGATACAAAATTATAAAACAAAAATTCAATTGGATTAAATTACTCGAAACCGAACCATTGAAACCGATGCTCATCTCTAATTGCAAAAAAGGATCACGAGTGAGTAATAATCTTTACAGTGAAATGGTACATATTTACTGTAATTATTTTTACGGTGAAATGGTTCATATTAAATTTAGGCAGGGAAATTGCTGAGATAATTAAAGGCATGGTGTCACTGGTGCCTTGTTGCTATATCCTGCCTGCCTGCCTGCCTGCCTGGCAGAACAATTCTCGAGCTCACATACTTTTCAGAGCCATCAGAGAAGCAAAACCCACACCTGAATCAGGATTGTACAGGTGGGCATGGCTCTCACATGCCAGACCACACAATTACAAAAAAAAATCTCTCTTGCATAATCATACAACAATCCAATGCAGGATTTATATATTTAGCACCGGTTCATTATTTCGTTCTAAATGTGATTGAACAAATTTTAAAATTTATTTTTTTATATTTATAACTTATTTTAATATATTTTCAAGCAACAAATATTTTAAAAAATAATCATTACTTTTCTTTCAAAAACTCTCTCATTCCACTCGTCTTGAACCAAAACAACATACACCTCATCTTCGAAAAAAAAATTATAATTATTTACATCATAATAAATTAAAAAAAAAATTCAAAGGATTTTTGGATGATCTAATATCATCTCTCATTCATAAAGAAGGGTTTTTTTTTATATTGACAATAAAAAAATTATTTCTAGACCTAGTTAAGATGTAGTTAAGGTGAAAAGTAGTCAAATTAAAGGTCCTATCAGTCAATCATGAATATTGATTTGATAATATAGCTCATCCTACCTTATATATATTGAATTCTTGTTTTGAATGTATAGTATATTCGATAGATTGGGCTCGGTGATTTGACCTAAAATTAAAGTTTGCATTATTGAGTCATCAAGTTAATTTATGGGTCACTCGGTCAATTATGATCTATATTTTTGTCTGTAATAATTTTATTTTTATTTATTTTCAATTCTAATTTTAACCTAGTTATATTTAGAATTTGATCAAGTCACTGTCAAATTTCATCAAGTCAAGTAAATCATGAATTTAAAAATATTAATCTCAAAACCGATTCAAATTGAAACTCAATCTAGATTATATTCTGAATCATAAATTTGCCCGGATAACCTATTGGCTAGATTAGTATTAAAAAAAAAAAAGACTAAAAGAGGTTGGAAAAACACATTGCACACAAACACAATTTGACCTTGTTAATAGCCAATCTTCTTGTACAATAAAATGACCTCCACGACCTTGATGCCAGATAATTTAGCTCTCCAATTAAAGGGTATTTGTGTTATTTTGTTCATTAAGTATTTTTCATGATAAAAAAAGAGGAAAAGATGACACGTATTGGGCACGCGTTGTTGCTCCGCCATCTTCAAACGGCATGCGCGACTGATTGAAGCGGGAGAAAATGTTATTCTAGGGTAGCATAAGCTTCGTTTAGTGACAATTTTTAATATTCTAAAATTAAGTAGGGGCAAAATGGTAATTTACTTTTTAAATTTCAATTACAACGCTGCCCTTTAAATTTTTTGTCTTTTTGTCCTTATCATTAGGGTTAGTTTTGTATTCTAACATATTTGATGTACAATACAAATACTTACTTACCCTTGGAGGAAAAAACACACACAAAAGGAGGCCCATTCCATGATAAACAATTATCTTGCAGAGTAAAATGACATCTGTGACCTTGATGCCAAATAATTTAACTATTCAATTAAAGGGTATTTGTATCATTTTGTTCATGGTTTGTTTTGTAATTAGTAAATAGGGGCGAGGTTCATTAAATATTTTTCATAATAAAAAAAAAAAGAAAAGGTGACACATGTTGAGCATAAGTCAGCCACTTTATTGTCTTCGAACGGCACGATTGGCTGATTAGAGTGGAAGAAAATGTTGTTTCGAGGTAGCATATGTTTCATCTTGGCATCCCTTCCTTGGATATGCGACACGCACATTTATAGGATCTTTGGTTTGTTGGCAATGGCTAGCTCTTTTTTCTCTGTTTTTGCGCCCTCCCACCTGATTTTTCAAGACAACCCCTAAACTTCTATTTCTTTTTTATTTAGCCCCTTTGCTTTTGGTTATATTTTTTTTAATAATTCATTTAATTAGTTTTTTTTTGTTTTAAATTCATCCTTATTGATTTTTTTGTTTTATCAAATTTGGTTCTTGATCTTTTAATTGTTATTTTTTCTTTTAAATTGCATTTTTTTTTTTATGATTCCACCCTTTTTTTTTTTTTTGCCTAATAGATTTAATCCTCATTCTTTTGATTATTGTATTTTTGCATTGCAAAAATTTCAAAATTGAAATTTTGTTACCTAATTTAATTTTTCAATATTTTATTGGTTTGGATTTGACCTTTGTTAATCCCGTGTCTAAGGTTTAATGGGTTACGAGCTTTGAAAATTAACATAATTTCACGAGGTCTTCCTAGTATTGCTTTAGTTTTTTGTTTTATTATCATTTTTCAAAGCTAGTAATTTTTTTTATTTCGTCCTTTAAAATTTATTTAGTTGGAGATTGAACTCTTTTTTTTTCATACTTTTTATGACCTTTGTTTTATCATTTTTTTAAAAAAAATTAATTAGGTTAGCTAAGGTGTTTTTATTTGTTGTACTTTGTTATGTTTTTTTTTAAAATAAATTTTATTCTAGAATTAAATTGAATTGATTTATTTAATATAGACATATATGCTCACTTCATTTTATCAGTGACACATGCAACTTTTTTTTATGTTGTTGTCTAGAATTTTTCATTCAGGTTTGAACCGTCTCAAAAAGTTCTTTTTTGTTTTTTTTGGTGGTGAGTGATGTCCATAATGGAGTGGTGGTGAGTTTCCAATGATTTTTTTATTTTGCTCCTTGGTGTAATATTGATAGCTCATTTGTTTTGGTTGATTGTTGCCAGATTGTTTTTACGGTTCATCTATTATCATTGCGTATAATTTAAGTCAGATTACTAGACTACTCGGTTTTATTGGATCTAGTCGAGTCAATAATTTTAGTATAATGTTTTTCTTGGTTTTTTAATAAATATTATCTTCGTATTGGTATCTCTTTGATGTGCTTAAAATGTTTTTACCAACCCACGTTGTAGCGCGATGAATGTCTAGTTAGTAAGAGTGTGTTTGAGAACGTGGTGCAAATCATATTTTTTAAAATTTTGATTTGTTTTTGCTTATTTTTAAAAAATAAAAAAAATTATTTTAATATATTTATAAATAAAAAACACTTTAAACCACCATAACTTATACAATCTAAAAAAAAGGGAAGCATAATGCATTAGATAAATAGTCACCGAGTCTTGGAGGGTAATCTTTAATCTCTTCCATCAGATATGGAGAACATAGATAACAATCATCATCATCATTCATCAAGTGTTGTACTCCTCCATACATTGATTTGAAAGGTGTTTCTCTCGAGCAAGGCTGGCCGGGATTGCCATGCTCGAGTTCTATGGCCGATTCGGAAGTGAAAGATAATTTGGCTTTTACTTCGAGATCTATGCTTTCAAGGCTCTTCATTTTGATTGCTTGGTAAATATTTGACTTGGCGTACAAAATATATGTGTCTTTACCTAAACAAACAAACATGTCCTTCCATGCACCCTTTTTTATTTATTTATTTTTTATTTTCTCTCTCTCTTAATTCTTTCTATTCCCAACATATTTCTGGTGTTTTCATCAAGTGCCGTCCTAGCAAAAGTGAATTTGAATTGAATATTCGGTATCATTATTTTCTAACCCTCTGCATCCGCCTAGCTATGGTAAGAGGATTTATTCACTTTAATTAAACCCGGGTTGGTCCCAGACCCGGTAGGTTGACTCAAAACCCGGTTGATATATTCCTGAACCAGATTGTATGTCAGAAAAATCAACTCAGGGTTGATCGGTTTGGCCCAATGAAACATTTTAAATATTTATGATGTCCGGGTAATTTATCTTGTTTTGCTAGAAGAGCATGTCTTTGCCTGGGCCCATCATCATTATTAGCTTCGGCACCCGACATTTTTCAATTATTTTTCTCGTTTGATGCTCTAAAGTTGAAAGAGGGTATTTCAGAGGTAATAATTGTTTAATGGCATTTTTCATTTAAATACAATAATTAGTTTTTTTTTTAATGTTTTGAAACCACACTAATTAATATCAATCTAGGAAAATAAAAAATCCCAGAGACCTATAATAATATAAAAAGTTTGTTCAAGATTTAATTTGAAGTTGATATTTTGAATTATATAACTCAAGATAGTATCCGTTGTTATATTTTTTATAACAATATTTCAAAGGTAGGATTCGCATGGATCCTATCTTTAAAAGCTATAATTACCGTTAAATTTGGTGGTTACAAGCCTTCTTTCTTTCTTTTCTTTTTTTTTTTCGGTTTTCCCTTTTTATTTCAATATTTATCATTTAATACACCTATAATAAATCATACGAGATAGCATGCTCGCACGCTACCGCAAGCTTATAAAATAAATATACTTGATAGTGTTATAATTATGAACCAGCGCTAGATAAATAATAAAAACTAAAGATATGATGAAGCTAATATTTCATGACGGAAAAAAAAGTTGTGTTAGTGATTAAAAACTTAAAAAATAGACAAAATAATTTTTAGCAATCCATAATATTTTGTGAGGAAAAATACAATGCTTTCACCACATAATTTAGTTTTTCTGTTAATAAAAAACAAAAAATATTACAAAGCTAAATTCTCTACTAACTTAATATAAAAAAAACCAACAAAGATAATTTTGGAAGGAAAAAAACCCATGAGAAAAAAGTTGTGTTAGTGATCAAAAACTTAGAAACTGGACAAAATAATTTTTAGCAATCCATAATGTTTTGTGAGGAAAGATACAATGCTTTCACCACATGATTTAGTTTTTCTGTTAATAAAAAACAAAAAATATTACAAAGCTAAATTCTCTACTAACTTAATATAAAAAAAAAAAAAAAAACCAACAAAGATAATTTTGGAAGGAAAAAAACCCATGATAAAAAATGTTGTAGTAATTGATAATGTTTTGTGAGGAAAACTACAGTGCTTTCTCCAATAAAATCAACAAAGATAATTTTAGAAAAAATCATAAAAAAATCATATGGAAAAACACTACAACAATTCACAGTGTTTTAAAGAAAAAAATTACAAAGCTAAATTCTCAATAAGCTCAATATTAAAAAAATAAAATCGACAGAGACAATTTTAGAAAAAAAATAACAAAAAAAACTAGGAAAAAAAACCATGTTGGAAACACTGTAGCAATTCACAGTGTTTTGTGATGAAAGTTATAGTGCTTCCCCACATGATTTAGCCTTATCTGTAATAACTTATAATTGTAATTCTCAACTAGCTCAATATTAAAAAAATAAAATTGACAAAGATGATTTTAAAAAAATCATGTTGAGAGATACTTTAGCAATCCACCATGTTTTGCGAGGAAAGCTACAATGCTTTCCCCACATGATTAAGCTTCATTATAAAATTAAATTCTAACCAGCTTAATATTAAAAAAATAAAACCGACAAATATAATTTAAAAAAAATATTACAAAAAAAACATAAAAGAAACTGGAAAAAAATCATGCGGGAAAAACACTATGGCAATTCACAGTAATTTGCAAGGAAAGTTACAGTGTTTTTCTCATATATTGTAACTATAATTTTTAATAAGCTCAATATTAAAAAATAAAATTTAAAAAGATAATTTTAGAGAAAATCATAAAAAAAACATGTGGAGAAACACGTAGCAATCAACAATATTTTAAAGAAAAAAATTACAAAACTAAATTCTCAATCAGCTTAATATTTAAAGAATAAAATCAACAAATATAATTCTAAAAAATAAAATAGAAAAACCATGTAGGAAAACATCGTAGCAATCCACCGTATTTTAAAGGAAAAAAATTACAAAACGAAATTTTTAACCAGCTCAATATTAAAAAAGTAAAATCAACAAAGATAATTTTAAAAAAATAAAAAAAGGAAAAGGTTGGAAAAAAAATAATTTTGAAAAAAAAAGAAAGGTAAAAAAAAAATACACTATAAATTATTATTGTAATTTACAATACATTGAGCATGGATGAACAATAAATTTCCCAAACCGTTTAACTTATTACTTAATTAGTTAATAGAAACTTATTACATTACAAAAATATTATAAATAATGCATAGTTTGTCTTTTTTACAATGTCAAT
>Ga0325411_1009979_pt1 | contig 10066 bp, 2 predicted proteins | sample PopdelMetagenome_13_FD_206181 | JGI IMG/M metagenome (GOLD analysis project Ga0325411, IMG submission 206181) | Populus deltoides microbial communities from Bellville, Georgia, United States - Xylem-PdIQD-R4 | ecosystem: Host-associated > Plants > Phyllosphere > Stem > Wood/Secondary xylem...
TGATACAATAATTTTTTGCCTATACATACCCTAACATAGTACCAAACTCCAAGAACCAGAATAAAAGTCTCCAGGATACTTATTGCCTTCAAAATGATTTCTTAGTTTTGGACAATAAATCTGATAAAGCAAACAGCATGTTCGACGAGCTTACATGGTACAGTTCCTCATGCAGAAGATATTGAACTCTTTATGAGACCCCACCGAGCTTCAGGAAATCAATACTTATTCTCAAATCCACAGTTTCAAAAAGAATGGAGAGCCAACTTATTGTGCTTTATTGATTTTAAGGTTTTCCTTTTCCCTTTTTTTTCTTCTTTTGTCCTTTTTTTTTTAATCCTATCAAGGTTGTTCCAATCATTTAACAACATAGTAGTAAATTCTTGAAAACATTCATTAGAGAGCATAACAAATGAATATAAGTTAGTATTCAAGCTATCAATGGATACATACCAACATGTATGTCAGGTGTAGCAGCAGTGGCATAAAAAAGATGACAGTGACAGGCTGGTAGTCCACAGCTATTGCATGTACAGTCTGTCTAATGCAATTCGGAGTTCGAACCCCTCCATGAACAATTTTAAGGGATCACGAACTGTTACCATGCAGAAATCACTCGAATCTCATGTACTCAACAATCATCGTTAAAATACACTAGTAAGATGGTTCATGAGTCCCGAAATTTGCATTTACCGGAAATTACTAAACTCTTAATTCCCTCGGTACGAAGCAATGAATGGAGATGAGTACCGAAGAATACACTGAAACGAGTCTTCGCCACCTTACAATCCCCTTCTTTGATTACAAGGCCATTAGCCAGCTTCGCTCCACACTTCCCTTAGAGATGGGAACCGCATTTCCAGAAGAGTACAGATGCCGGTGAAAAACTTCAACATCTCGCCCTTGTGGATCATGTCCACGAAGAACCTGGTGCAACAAAACCCAAATATGCTCAAGCTCACTGCTTAGTTACAGTCTAGAAAAGCATTATGAACGCATAGTGAAATGGATACAGAAACCTCTCAAAATAGACCAAAAAAAAAAAATCCTTCAAACCCAACAAAAACATTTCTTTAGCTCGAGCTTGATGATGATATCCTAAGCCCAAAATACAATAAAGGGGCCAAGGAGTCTGGGTTCGAGCATGGTAGCTCGAGCCTAACACCCAAGAAGCTTGGGTTCGGGCTACTGCTGTGGGCTCAGGCTACTACACTCAAGCCCAACGTGTTCAGGCTTTCATGCCCGAACTCAACATGTTCGGGATCGAGAATGCGCCCCGAGCTCAACGTGCTCAGGATCAAGAGTGCACCCCAAGTCTAAAATGCTTAAGTCTAGGCAGTGTGCCTCGACCCATTTTTCATCTCTAATAGGCCCGAGCTCAACATTCGCTAGGGATTTTTTCAAGATCCCACACAGGTTCCTCGATATTTTATACTGATCTAATATGTATTATTTTGAGTAAAATACAAAAAAAAATATTATAAAAGTGAAATTACATTCTAGTCCCTCCTCTTCACAAAAATAGATAAGATTCATAGGCTATCAACCCTTCAAGTCAAAGGTTCACAATCTTTTTTGTTTTCTACTACATATATATTTTCAGAGCATATCTCTCTAGAATATTATTGCATCTTTTCTCTTTATAAAGTTATTGAATTTACCATTGGAGAGTCCCCACGTCTATTAAAGGGGATATTTTACAGTTACCAGTTACTTGACTTACTAGACATCACTTGCTATAGTTGCCAACCTTCTAGGCTTTTGATATTAAATCACTAGATACCTTAACTAAGGAGAATAAATCAGATTTCTTGAATTAAGAGATCCGTCAATTATTCAATACATTAGCCTTATTCCTAAACATCTTGGATTTTAGGACTCATTAATTGACATTGTATATGGGAAACTGATAAAAAAAACCATCAATTTCTAAAACTTGTTTTTGACATTTCCAGGTCATTCCATGGCACACAACCAAGACAGACCTAGGTCAGGACACATGACAAATCTACTTGTTATCATGAACACTTCTACCCAAGTAGACCTTTAACAACTCACCAATCAAGTGTAACTCACTTAGATCATGTTGGCAGCCCAAGGTTAAAATTAGACCTTGCCACTCTATCATATCTTGACACCTTCGACAGCATACAATGCCTCAGCACCACTGCCATCGGCTGCACTAAGTGCTCGTAGATGATTACACTACTAAAAGGAGACTAAATATAATAACAATCCTAAGAGTCCTTTAATAGGTTGTTTGCGCCATTACGATACTCATGTTTAGAACCGATATTCCGAACATCCTTCCCCTAGCTACTGTGAGATGGACACTAGTTACCGTAACCATCGTTACATGTCAAACTCTTAAGGCTCCCACGAGGGTAATAGATAAAGGACTAAGAGAAGATCTATACATGACCATACTCAGAAGAATGACCACAACCCCCATCAATGAAGGATTTCTCCCTTGTCTAAACGAGTATTGAACAATGGACTCCCTAAGGACTACATTTCCATAAAAATAAGGTTGGAAAATTATGATAGCTTGGCTAACTCAAGAAAGCATGTACATAAAATACACAATAGCTCAGAGTTGGTCATCCAATATAGTGACTCAATGTGCAAAATCCTCCCTACAATCTTCTAGGGGTCTGCGCATGCATGGTATAATAATTTGGAGCCAAATTCCATTAATGGGTTCAATAACCTATGTGTTAAACTAGTAGCATACTTTAACACCAGCATACCCCCTAATTAAGAAAAGCTTCACGAAACTATTTAGTGTTACCCAATAAGAGATCGAGTCTACACGGTCATATTTAAAAAGGTTCAACGAGAAGGTGCATAAGATGGAAGAATTGCTTAAGCCAGTAGCTTTAGAGACTTTAATAAGAGGGGTAACATAACATGACATCTAGAGAAAACTTTATGCTTTACTAGATAAAAGTTTGCTTAAAGTGAAAAAAGTAACGAAAAATCATATACGAGTGAAAGAGATTGATTTGCTACGACATATAGCCCTTCTTTATTATATGGACAACAAGAATATTTCATGTGAAATTATTCTCCTAGTAGAAATAAAAGCTCAAGGAATAACCATGAGGGATTAACCTATAATGATTTAGTGTAGCCTAAAGATCACTCATTTGAAGTTATCAGGGTAGTTAAAACAAACACTTTGGCACCACCTTGAAGACATGTTACTCCTAAAAACCTTTCTTGTACCTATCACTCAGATCACCTTAGGATGAATAATCCTAAATAGAAATGTAAGTTTATTTATGAAATAAAAATAATGTATCTTTGACATACATTCCCTATCTATAGATCTCTAGTGAGGGCTTCTGCATACTTTTCAAGGTAGGGTTTGACTTGATCTCCCTAAGGGCCTTAATTACCAATTCACCATCTATATTCTCTAGGTAATGCCTAAAGGCCTTTCACTAATTCTTCAAGGGTTGATCTAGGATCCCCTATCCTCCGAGTGATGCTTACGGGCCTCTCACCACTTTTCTAGGGGTTAATCCGGGATCCTCTATTTTTTAGGTGATGCCTAGGGGTCTCTCACCAATTTACCAGAGGTTAATCTGAGATCATTTATTCTCCAGGTGATGCCGAGGGTCTTCTCACCAATTCATCAGGGGTTAATCCGAGATCCTCTATTTCTTCAGGTGATGCCTAGGGGCCTCTCAATAATTTATCAGGGGTTGATCTAGGATCCCTATTCTTCAGGTGATTCCTAGGGGCTTCTCACCAATTCATCAGGTATTGATCTAAGATCCCCATTCTCTAGGTGATACCAAAGGGCCTCTCACCAATTCGTCAATGATTAATCTCAAATCCCCCACTTTTTAGTGTAGTATCATACTAACATATTCTTCAGGTGATGCCTAGGGGCCTCTCACCAATTCGTCAGGGGTTGATTTGAGATCTTCTTTTTTCAAGTGATGTATAGGGGCCTCTCACTAATTCACTAAGGGTTGATCTGAGATCTCTATTCTCTAGGTAATGCTTAGGGGCCTTTTACTATTTTGTTAGGGGTTGATCTTGGATTTTCCACTTCTGTAATGCAGTCTCGAACTAGCACCACTATCAAGTGGGGGGCCTTCATGTTTCATGACATCCTAGAGAGGTCATATATCTCACCATACCATTGACTGTTCTTCAGTGAGTGGATCCTAAGCCCTCATACTATTACAAAGAAGGTTACAGACCTTATAAGAGCTCCTAAACCCTTATGCCATCATCAAGGAGGCTACAGACCTTCCACTCTTTGGTGAGATCTTTCTTTAATTAAGGGCTTTCATGCCTCGTGCCATCTAGAGAGGTTACATACCTCTCATACCTTAGTGCAGCCACTCTTTAAGGGATGAACTCAGTTTTCTTGGTGCAATAAAACCACCCTTTATGGATTTTCCCCTCCGCTCTTTAGAAATTTTTTTAAGTATGAGTATCACCAAGGGTCACCCTTCATGGGTTAACACTAACCTTTTTGGGTTCTCCTCACACTTTTAAGACTTTTTCTAAGTATAGGCTCACCCTTCATGAGTTTCCATCAGCCACTTAAAACTTTTTCTAAGCATGAAATCTTTTATATCTTACCTCACCCTTTTAAATTTTTTTTTTCTAAGTATAGGTTCCATTACAGTTACCCTTTATATACTTATAATTTTTTTCAAATATGGTGCATACCTCTACACAAAGGCTCTTCGATTTGTTACCCGGAGTTTCAACCCCTTTTCTCGTAAAAAAAAATTCAACGAACTCGTTATGGTAATCGAGTAATTTTACAAGTCTTTACGAATTAATACATAAAGACTTATGGAACTGCTAATTGATCCAAATAAAATGAACCTAAAAAACCCCCAAAATAGACCAAAAATATTTCCTCAAAATAGACATAACAAGAACACCCTTTGGGCTCAAGCTTGGTATCTAAGCCCAAATTACAATAGAGGGCCTAGTGAGAGTGGGATCAGATATTGTAGCTCATGCCTAACACCTAAGGAGCATGAGCTCGGGCAAGAAAGCAGAGCCCATACAAGGTGCACACCTAGCGTGGGCATACACCCTAGTTCCCTTGTGGGCTCGGGCTCTGGAGCACGCCTCGAGCTCAACACGTTTGGGTCCAGGCTTCTCAATATTTTATATTGATCCAATATGTATTATTTTGTGTAGAATACAACTCAAAATTTCACAATGATAAAATTATACTCCAGCCCTTTCTCTCCACAAAAGGATAAGATTTAGGGGCTATAAGTACACCATGAATCCTTCAAGTTAAAGGTTCATAATCTTTTCATTCTCTACTTCATTTATATATTTAAAACATCTCTCTCTAGAATATTATTGTACTTTCTCTCTTTATAAAGTTACTGACTTTATCATCGGAGAATCCTAATGTACATCAAAGGAAACTTTTTACAGCTATCAACTACTGGTTACCTGACTTATCAGACATCACCTATTACCAGTTGTCAATGTTCTAGGCTTTCCATATCAAGTCCCCGAATACCTTAATTATGGAGAATGAATCAGATTGCTTAAACTAAAAGATTAGTTAATTATCTAACACATCAGCCTTATTCCTAAGCATAGTAGATTTTAGGACTCATCACATAGTCATAGTCTAGAGAAGCATTATAAACTTCAGTTTTCCCACTAATATATATCAATCATTATTAGAATAAAGCAATAAAATTAACAGTTATACAAAATTAAAAAAAAAAAGTAACATCCTAGTGAATTCAAAAATCTAATTACATCTAAATTATCTATCATTCAAAATTAAAAGGATTACAAAAATCCCCCAAAACACTAATGTGTGCATTTTTTACCACAAAGACAAGTGAATATAAATAAAGCCTAAAAACAAATCAGAGAAGGACACCAATCTCCCATAAAAATTAAAACAAATTGGGTATGCAGAAGAAATAAATAAAGTAATGTAACACCAAATACCCCTAAAAATATAAATAGACTTGCCCATTAGGGCAACCATTTTTTCATTCTTCCTTGACCATTTCAAAATTATATTATGGTTTATTTTTCCTCTTTCTTTGTCAACGCAAGAGGAAAGTGATTGCATGCTTATCTCTTCATGATATTCAACTCCTATAAATATCAAATGGGTATGAAGAATTTTTTATTCAACTTAGACTCTCTTTCCTTTATATATTTATTTAATTGTAAAAAATATAACACTTTGAATCCATGTTTTAAAATTACACCTTATTAATCGGGTCAACACTAAATTTAAAATTTGATAAAAAAAAACTAAAATATTCTTAAATTTTTTATCCATTCTCCTTCATTCACTCTTTTATCTTATAGCACCATCTAAAACTTAATTTTACTCCCATTTGTTTTCATATTCATTTCAGGATGATTATGAAAGAGCTTTTTTTTCGTTCTTCCATTTTATTTTGACATATTTTTTGTTAGGAACAAATATACATTGAACGAAAAGTGGAAGTCATTCATACTATTTTTCCCTATTTTTTTGCTAGCAATTATACTAGGTAAAAAAAATCCAAACAATTAAGTAAAAAGAGGGAAAAAAAATGCTTTGATCTCTTTTTTTCTTACTGTTTTCTTTATAGGAAGTTTCATTATCAAACAAAAGTATTGATAAGTTGTATTTGTTTTAGTTGACAAAGGATCTCAAAATCATTAGCATTTATTTCTTATGAATTAATTAATTTATGTTATATAAAAGTGACGATACATGAAATTTAAACTTCTTAAAAAAACTTAATAGGTCTAAATCTTGAATAAGCATGCACCCTCTCTACATGGTCAAGTCCTATCTAGGATCAGGTTTTCTACTCATAGAGAGGGAGACTACATAAAAAAATATTTAGTAATAAAATTTGTAATAAGACTTTTTGTGTGGCGATCCAATTCAATAAAATTTTATGTTACTTGTGCTTGTTATCTTTTTTAGAACATTTTTCCTAATATATAAGCAACCTAGAATAGTTGTAATATAGCGTTTTGATTAGAGAAAGTATTTAGTAATAAAATCTTTAATTAAGGTTTTTATGAGATGATCCTATTCGCTATAACTTTGTCTTATTTGTGCTTATTGTATTTTTTGTATTTAATAAGAAAGGATTGATGTTAATATCTAAAATTATTATACACCTAAAGTTAAAAAAAAAAAAGGTTGGAGAGTTTTGATTGGAATTCCATAAGACTAATGTAAGAATAATTTGAACTCGAAGACAAGTTCTTTCTAACTCAAAGAAATTGATATATGAGGAATTATAGGAAAAGCTTTTTGTATTTTTAGTTATTTTTATTCCTATTTATTTTAGAAATTTTTTATTTATTTATGGTGTTTTTATTCTTCATATTTAGTTTTGAAATTTTATTTTCTTAGTCATTTTATTTATTCGGTTCAAGAATCATTCAGTTTAGAAATTTTATTTTTTCTTATTCAATTCAGCGTAGTCATATGACTAGTATAAATAGAGTTTTGTATTTTATATTTCATTAAACTACCTAAAGAGAAAATATTTAATGATAAAATTCCAAATAGAATTTTGTATAATGACCCTAATCGACATAATCCTGTGTTATTTTTCTTTTTGATCAAATGTAAGAATATATTAAGATCAAAGGTAACCAAGCCACAAAAGTAGCAAACAGAAAAAGTATATACAGAGATGAGGGTAACCAGTACCCTAAACAAAAACGGGAACATGCTCCCATTGAAAAGAAACATAAAACAAACATTCCTAAGGCCAGAAGTAGCCACACATATAACAAACATGAGGGACTGAACTAGCCAATCCAATGAACTGCCAGGCAAGTCAATCTACAGCCAGCAGAGCCAAAAACAAGCAGCCGAAAACCAACAAAAACATCCAGCTGCTCCTCTCACATGCCGAACCAAGTCAACAACATGAAGCCATCATAATTCAACAAACCACAGCTGCAAAGAACTCAACCCCAAGGGCCCATCAAAAACTCCCCCTGAAATAAGGACCCGCTAACTATGCGAAGCCAACAGAGGATAGACCATGCAGGGGCAAGATAAACGTGCATTCACATTAAACAACCCCAACCAATCCAATCAGAATGCAACATTGTAAGCCAGGGGATTTTTTTCATGAAAATACACTGTGTTATTTTTCTTGCTATTCTTATGTGTTGTTTCTATACATGTCATTTGGCATTAGAGCAATTTGAATTCAAGAACAAGTTTTCTACAACTTGTAGTGACTAATATAGAAAATTGTTTTTTTCCTAACAAAAAACTTTATATTAATGGACATAACTTTCAATCTGATAATTAGACCGAGCTAAAATTTTATCAAGATATTTTAAAAGTTTTATTTCCTATAGGGTTAAAATTTTGTAGTAATTTGAAGGTCAGGAAGGCTTTCAAATAAGGTTCAAAATTTACTATTTTGGATTTGCAATATTTTTCAAGTTGTTATATAATTTTTTTTCCTATTTATTTTATTTTTTTATTCTTTATTTAGAATTTGTTTTCCTAATATATAAACGACATAAAAAAGTTGTAATATAGATTTTTTAATAGAGAAAATATTTAGTAATAAAATTTTACAATAAGGTTTTTGTGTGGGACCTGCTCAGCATAATTATAATTTCCTTGTGCTTGTTATGTTGTTTCTATCTATATCACCTCTCTCGATTAACCTTGCATCCCTTGTTAATTGAGTGGTTGTGCATCCCGCTAGACAAGCCACATGTCTTTTTTTCCCTTAAGCTTTATTTTATAAACACGAACAGCACAACCTTTAAGGATGTTTTCCTCTATCATTATTAATAACTTAGGAGGCGTTTGTTTCCCGGAAAGTGGTATCTGGGAAACCCCTTTCCAAACTTTCCTGTGTTTGTTTGTTATTAGGAAAGTTGGTTAACGAAAAATACTTTCCGGTCAACAAAAAACACTTTCCGGTCAAAGAAAAATTTGGCTTGGTTTTCAAGAAAGTGTTTTCCTTTTATTTTGTGCGGAAAACACTTTCCAGAAGTTGTAAAAAATTTAGAAATATCATATTATTTGTCGATTATATCAAATTTGGTCCTCAAACTTTTGATTACTATATATATATTGTTTTGAATATTTGTTTTTCAATTTCATCCTTTAGAATTTAATTTTTATATTAACTTTGGTCCTCATTTTTATTTTGCTTTTCCCTTATCATTTTTTAATTAAAATTTTTTATCTATCAAATTTGGTCCTCATTCTTTTGATTATTATTTATTTTATTTGAAATAATTTATGAAATGTTAATTATTATTATTTTAATTTCTTCATCTTTCAATTTTTTTATTTTTTATTTTATCTCTATTATTTTGATTATTGTTTATTTTATTTAAGATAATTTATGAAATTATATTTTTTTTCAATTTCATTCTCATTCAACTTTTTAATTTATAAGATTTGTTCCTCATTATTTTAATAAACTTAAAAAAAAATAAAACATTAATAAGTTATTTTCCAGCTCATTTTCCATGACATAACCAAACACTGGAAAATATTTTCCAACTTATTTTCCATTACACTACCAAATATCGGAAAATACTTTTCCGGAATTCACTTTTCCTGAAATTCACTTTCCAAAAGAAAATTACTTTTCAGCAAACAAACGAGGCCTTAAACATCAAAGAATTGCCCTATCATTTCAAGGGAGTTTTGCAGGTTTTTCATTGTACAAGAACCTCAATTTCTCTACAACTATAATCCACTTCAATCAACCTAAAAGGAGCACATTTTCGGAAGAGATTTTCACTACCTTATCAAGAAATGTATGTTAGGGATCGAAGCACTAGCATACCATAAGATAGGTGTGATAGTGTGAAAAGATCTATACAGGGAACCAAGTTTGAGATTAAGGCATTGTTATTGTATTTTTTTTTTTAATTCCTTTTACTTTGGTTTGATTTATCTATATATATATAGTCAAAATATAAATAATTTTTGTTCTTAATCAACTTAGGACACAACTTGAAAATGCCCTTTTATAAACGAATACTGTAACTTTGATATGCCATAACTTTTTATCCAGAGGCCCGTTAAAGCTATCAA
>Ga0325411_1009981_pt1 | contig 10065 bp, 3 predicted proteins | sample PopdelMetagenome_13_FD_206181 | JGI IMG/M metagenome (GOLD analysis project Ga0325411, IMG submission 206181) | Populus deltoides microbial communities from Bellville, Georgia, United States - Xylem-PdIQD-R4 | ecosystem: Host-associated > Plants > Phyllosphere > Stem > Wood/Secondary xylem...
CAAGGATTGATGCCGAGTAAAGAAAAAAAAAGGATATTATATTGTTAAGGATTTTTAAAAGAAAAAAATGAGGCGTGTGATAATAACCAAGCAAGAACAATGTTTCGTATTAATATTATTTTTAGAATATTGTTTTGAACATTTATTGTGAGAGAGGTTATCGTAGCAACTTTTGCACATTGTTTATTAATTAAATTTCATTTAAAATTTAAATTAATTCAAACTATAAAATTTATTTAACCCTTCAAATTAAATTAAATTCACATAATTCTAAACATACTTGTGGTTTAAAAAAAGAAACTTAGGGCATGTTAGGCATTATTTTAGTTGCGGTTTTAAAAAGTTCAATTTAAAAAAAAATATTTGGTTAAAATTATTGGTTTGATGAATTTTTAAATATAAAATAAATATAAAATAATTTTTCATAAATGAATGAGTGAAAAATACAGAAAATATTTGCCCAACTAAATAGTTTTTTTTATTTGACAAAAAAAAAAAAACCTACCATGTTACCAAACGTTGTCTAAAGATAGGATAAGCTCCGCTAGAAGCATGACAATTTTTCACACTCCACGCAGGTTACTGTAAAAGTCCACATTTGACTCGTGAATAAATAAAACTAGGAAAAAAAAAAAAAAAGAAGAGAGAAATTAAGGTGTGGTTGGCAGATGAAGCGAACATACACTAGAGTAGCACTAGAGTGAGCGAAAAACTTCAAGGGCACGCATCTTTTTCTCTATATACAAACCCCCTTCGACCCCCCAAGACCTTTTCCTTTGCTGCGCTCACGAATACTTCAATGGAAGAGAACAACACAAACCCCAAAACGCTGTCGTCTTCACTCCCACCTGGTTGCCGATTTTACCCTTCCGACGAACAACTCTTCTGTTACTACCTCAAAAACAAGAACCGCACCATTCCTAACGACACCGATGATGTCAACGGCTATGATTTGATTAAGGAGCTGGATTTGTACGATTACGAGCCGTTTGATTTACCTGAGAATGCGTGCTATGCGTATGGTTATAAAGCGAGGAAGAGACACTGGTATTGTTATACGAAGGAGCAAGTTAGGGTTCCGAGGAGGAAGGCAAAAGGAGGGTTTTGGAGGATAAGTGGTAGGGTTAGGGATGTTGTGGTGGGTCCAGGTGGGGAGGCGGTCATGGGTACAAGGACTAGGTTTGTTTTTTACATGGGAAATTCTGTTAAGAGTGCAGTCAGGACTGGTTGGGTTTTGTACGAGTATGCTCTTGTCGATCATGCTAAGGTAAATTTTAATTTCTGGGCCTGCTTGTTAATTTTTGTTGAGTAATTAGTTGTCTTATTTTGATTAAGAGTATGGATTTTATGATTTTATTGGAGAGTTTATGGAGGTTGAACTTTCAGGGCTTTAATTATAGGTCTAGGATCTTGTGAATGCCTGTAATTCTATGCCTGCATCGTGAAATGAATCTTGTTTTTATGCTTTGGGAATACTTGGAAGTGTTGGCATTGCGAGCTGTCGCATATTAGAGCTTATCGCTGTAATTAGTAATCTTTAATGAAGTAACATGGTCCTGTATGATGCTTTCTTAGGGTCAAGTAATGTAATTTTGCTTATAGTCCATATGTTAATCTGGATATTGCAGATGTACTTGTGTGAATTCAACTATCAATTAAGGAATTACCTGTGCAAAGTTGTTTTCTTTGATCAATTATGCAACTGATAGATGGACCTTGCTTCACATTTGTTGGTTACCTGGTTTCCACAGCTGACAAACAATTCTGAAAAACTGAAGTGAGATTAAGGAATTAACATGTCAAATTGTTGTGTGTTATACCACTCATCTGTTTTTTGCATTTTGAAAAATTGAAGTGGTGTGTTATGATCTATTTAATATGTTTTATTGTATTGAGTTAATTTATTATTTATCTTCTCTATTGAGATTTTTCTATTTAGATTAAGTTTCAAAAAATTTGGCAATCTGGACACAGGATTATTTAATTCAATTGCCTCTTGTTACTATTAGGAAACCTCATTATGTGATCCACCTGCAGGCTTCATTTGTTCTATGTCGGGTATTTGTCAAGTCTCGTGGAGGAAATAGCAATTCAGAGAATGTTGTAAGTTCCTGTGCCGAAGAAAGTGTTTCTGCTTTACCCAGCATTGGTGCTCAGCATGATGAATTCCTCACACCAGACATTGCTGAGGCTAAGGGGCCTAATGACTTATCTAGATATTCTGCAAGATTGGATAGAGAGCTTAATGATCAAGTCACAACTAGACCTCTTTCTATTTCCAGTTTCCAGTTTCCATCAGACAGTCAATGCAACGAGGCGGTAAGATGCTTATAGTATTTGGGCCTGTTGATTTAGCTATATTATATCCACCATTATTGTGTTGCATCCCTGCTTCTTATTTTATTTTTGTCACATGTTCCCTTTCTTGCAGTGCTATTTTTTGTTCACACATAGCATGTACAATATGCATATGTGCTAAGGATTATTGCCTTTTCTATCTCAGCCTCATGACCACACGGGGAAGACTGTTATCATGGTTTTTAAGTAGCATCACTTACATTGGTGTAATTTACATGTATTTACATCTTAACAATATGGCTATTTTTTGTTCGATTGCAATATTTTTTTAAATATGCTTGTTTCAAATGAATGTGAAAAGTATGATTTGCAGTCAAGACCTCAAAGTTTACAGAGTTCCCAAAAAATACATGCAGCATTTTGACGACAAATATTCCATATTTTGACAAATAGTTGCAATATCTCAGTTGTCTCCTTATTTCCTTTGAGCCCTCGTTGAGATTTCAACCTTTGTAATGTTCTCAATATCATGAAACTGCTTTTTTCTGTAATGCCTCAGTCTACCACATCTGTTACTATGTTATGTGGGTGATGCACATCTGCTACATATATATCTGTGACTTCTTTCTGAAGCCTTTTGGCATATTGTAGTGGCATACTATACATCAAATTTATCCAGCTTCCATTTTCATTCGGTCTGTTTTCTCATAATAAGTCCTATCTTTGTTTCCAAGGTACTAACACACATCCTTTTACTTGCCTGGAATGCAGGTTAGGAGGACATCTGGGCCTACTGGTGGTAACATGTATGTAGATGCTGAAACTTCCCAGCAGTTACAATCCATTTTAGAGGGAGATTTTATAGAGCTGGATGATCTTGTGGATTGATCATCCAAGGCAGAAGCTGATAGAGTTAGTTTTGAAGCTACGTGGATATTAACTTCAATTGTCAAGGTTCAGTTATTTTCAGATACAGTTAATTGAAGGAAGGGTTTGAAACCATAGAAGGAATTTATTGAAAGAGTTATGTTTAAAAAAATTGTGGATACCTGAATATACCCAGGTTTCACTTGCTACCTGAAACAGTATATTTGAGAAGTGGTTAGGAAACCATAGAAGGAATTGTCAAGGTTCAGTTATTTTCAGATACAATTAATTGAAGGAGGGATTTGAAAGTTTATTGAAAGAGTGATATTTAGAAAAATTGTGGCACCTGGATGCTCAGGGTTCACTTGCTACCTGAAACAGTATATTTGAGAAGTGGTTGAGAAACTATAAATAGAATTGATTGGAAGGGTAGTTTTGGATGAGATGTGGATACTAACCCTATCACTTAGGGTAGTATATTCAAGAAGGGGTTTAGAATCCATTGAAGGAATTGCTTCATCATTACAGGTAAATACATGCTACATCTTTGTTGTGGTTTTCTGCTTTCCTCTCCTATTAAAGGAACTGCTCAGCGATTCTTCGTGTAATTTATGTGCAGATTTCCTATGCCAGATATAAGACATTTTGCTCCAGTAGAATAGCAATGAGATCAATGTGTCAGATGATGGCAAGTTCGAATATAAAATCTTTGAGAATTGATTGCTTCACCTGACTTTGTGATCTCGCCGTTTTTCTATTGATGGCAGGGTGTTTCTTTGCATCTATGAGAAAATGTTAATTTCCCTATTTTGCCAGCCTTACTCTGGCAATTAGACTTGTTTCAGCTTATGTTCTGTTTTCTAGCATCTTAAAACATATTGTAAATTAGTCTCCTCTCCTCTCTCTAGGACCTCTAAGCTTACCCTGTCATGTATTCCATTTCTGAACTCTATTGTAGCATATTTGGATGGCTTTCTTATGAATGTGAATTCTAAATAAATCTTTTTATAATCCCATGCCGTTGTCTCTTGATTTATGTATCTTCTTACCCTGTCAGCTGATGCAGAGTGAGATGCTGGTAAGACATATGAACTGGAATTGGTTATTAGCATTTTAACATGTCATCCCTTGCACTGTACATGTTATTGAGTTCATATTCCCTTTAGTGTTCTTAACATGGACTGCAGGTAGATTTGTACGATCAAACTGTACAGTTGGTTTTTATTTTAACAGATTTTTAATATACTTTCAAGATTCAGTTTTTTTTTTTTTAATTATTGTTATTATTTGCGTTTTTTTAGTTGCAGACTTGTGGTTGATGATTCCCCAGCTCAACCTGTAGGAAATTTCGGGTTATTAATGGGTTGTTTGGTGGGTTAAATATCCTGTTTCTGCTCCACCACCAACCTCTCTACCCTGGACAATATATATGATACATAGCTGCATTTGTTAATGGATCTCGAATTAGTGTCCTGCCGTTGAATAACATCTAGCAAGAGGACCTTGTACGATGGTTTTCTTTTTTCCTTAACTCATCTTTTCTTTTTCTTCCCCCTTTGAAGTCAAATCCTTGGCTTGGGCAGCTAGCATACTTTTCATTGATCAAGGATTTTATTCTGTTTGTTTTCCTCCCTTTCTTGATGCGAATGTGACACTTGACTATTTGTTTGCAGTCTTTATTTATCTTAGGGTATCCTTCACGAGTTTTTTTTTTTATATATATTAATGTGGGTGTTTGGATCTGCTTGGGTGTACTTCGACTAATCTTATGGGCCCGGATGTTAACGACTATGTAAGCTTTTAGTGGTCCCGAGATTTGTGGGATTTGAACTGGTGATTTTTAGAGAGAACTGGTAATTTTTAAAAAACAAACTTAGAGTCTGACCAGTTAAGTTATATTCCGTGAGTTCTTATAAATCATGATGTTAGTAGTAACATTTTAGTTAGGTTTTTTTTTCTACCCTTTTTTCTCAAGTGTTTGGATTTAATTTTGGAGGAAGAGAGTTGTCATGTACTCGGTCAATATCCAGGATCCAACCTCCACCCCTCCTCGTATGCATGCCCACACTGTGACACAAGCTGTGATGGAGGTAGGTCATCTCAATCTTTCTTCTGTGGTCTACCAGGTTGAGGCTCATGAGTTCTGCTCCCTGAAATTAATTGCCTCCATAACCACACACACAACTATACCCCCTTGCTAGAGGACTCATTCTTCATCAGCATCCAGCCCATAAACTTACTGTGCCGCCCCAAATCCAATAGCTGCTAGTGTATTTTTTTTATTCCTTGTTCAAAAAGTCGAATTAACTTGATACAAAGAAAAGACTACACCGATGAAAAAGCAACCCTCTCTGAAATAGAGGAGAGAAAACAAATAAAAAGGTACAAAATCACAATTAGGGACCAAAGCCAGTAAGAATCATAGGCCCTCGCCACGATTGAGATATGAACGGCAAGAGGTTAGACTTTTGAAAGAAGTCCGGAGGAACCTGCTTAGGTACCTTGCAAGGGACATGGTGTTTAGAGGGAGTGATGTCTTTGTCACATTTGATTCGATAATTGATCCTAAAAAAGGTTTGATTTATTGAATTATTAGGTTATTATTTTTATTAAAATAGTGTTGTTTTGTTTTTTTAAATAAAATTTATTTAAAATTAACCCAACTAGATTTAGTTAGAACAACTGAATTATTAAAAACTTAGTTGTATCAACTTGGTTTTATCAAATAAATATATATTTTTAATTAAATTTAAAAATTAATTCAAATTAGACTCGTATTCACAAATTAACACAGTCATGTACACTTTCTTTCAAATTAATAACTTCGCTAAGGTCTACACCTTTTTCAAGCAAAGTAAATAGATACTACTTATGGAAGGTACTTGGATTCTTGTCCTAAAGATTGATACCCAACAAAATAAGCATCTCGATTTTGATAAATTCAACCTTCACACAAGCCGACAATGGGCCTCTCAGAACATTTAACCATTATGACATGCTTTTAAGTGCTTTTTGCCATCACTCGTGTCCTTTTCTTTTAACCATGCAAGGAAGTAAGTACATAAACAGCTGGTAAAAAAAAAACAGTAACAAGCTATTAGGTTTGCGGGATGTTTTACGTGGCTTCTACTTTTCTTTTGTTTTTAAATATGTTTTAAAAGTGATTTTATCTTGAAAAAATATTATATTAATGTTATTTTAGTGATTTATAATGATTTTAATATCAAAAATTAAAAAAATATATTAATATATTTTCAATGAAAAAACTATTTTAAAAATCAGCATCCACTTGTCATTTACCCGCGGGTCTCAAATAAGTATACCTGCCACGTGTTCAAAATTTTTTATTTATTTGTAACAACTCAAAAACAGCTGTCCATTGCAGGTCACCTTAAAAAAAATGCAGTAATGGTAAAAGAAGAGGGTTAGTGTGTAAGCTCCCTCATGGTAACAGCAGGATGCCATGATTCTTGACCAATCAGAATTGTTTGTAGCAGGCATAGGCAGGGGGGATATGCAGCTTGATGTCGATAACATGCCATGTGAGGTAGAACCTGTATAATTGTTTCTTGGTCAGCGTTGACTGTGTATCGGCATAGAAGAGACCGGGATAGCTAGGATAAAATTCGTTCCAAAACTATTTTCGATTTATTTTTATATTCTCATTTTCATTTCTTTAACCACACACTCGATTTTCTACCAATCAATTTTTACTATTTTATTTATTTTGTTTGAGCAATGATCGCTCGAATCCTGCTTTTGGGCAACTGGCACAAGTATTAGCTACTTCAAAGGAACAATCCATGAGAGTTAAAAAGAAATGATGACAAAGTTATGATTGTTATTACTCATCTAGCAGATGGTGTTGGTGTTACGGTTTAATTTTAATTTTGATTTTTAAAATTTTTTTATAGTTTTAAATTGATTTTTTAGATAATTTTAATATATTAATTTAAAAAATAAATTTTTTAATAAATTTTTAATTAAAAAATATTTTAAAAAATAACTTCCACCATGCTTTCAAACAGTCACGATAGGGTTTTACATACCAAAAAAACATTAAATTTATATTATTAAGTGTTTTTTTTATGATTTTAATGTGTTGATATTAAAAAAATTATGATGTATTTTTAAATGAAAATTATTTTTGAATATCACCCTAAACCACATTACTAATTACACAATTCTCTTGCCACAAAATTATATATATTAACCAATAATACTATTGAAATCATTTTTTATATATATATAGATATGATCTGCCTATTTCATTTGAAATTCCATTTATTTTCTCTACTATTTGTCATGGGATATGCTTCTTCTTCTTTTTTCCCTTTTTCTTTTAGAGATTTCCTTGCCATGACAAGAAAAGAGGGAATAAAAAAGGAAAAATCAATTTTATCTCTAATCTATATATTCATTTTCAATTGGTTCCCGAACTTGTAAATCTTATCAATTTAGTCCCAAACTTTCAAGACAATCGTAGACTATATTCTTTCACTAATGTTCATTGACTTTTAAATGAATTTATTTTTCAAAAATGAATTATTTAATATCACATAATATGCAAATTAAAAAAAAAACATACAAAAAAATCCTATTGAGAAATGCCAGGAAAGTCCAGGAACGTGTTTGATATTTTGATAATGGTTACTTTTAAAAGTATTTTTTATTTAAAAATACATTAATTTTTAAATTTATTTTTGATATTAGTATATTAAAATAATATAAAATTAACAAGAAATAACTTAATAAAAAAATTGACAAACAACGTTTTGGCTGCAATGCTAAACTCGCTCTAGGACCTAATCGATAAAATTTATAGATCTGAGACTTAAGTTAAAATAGGTATGTAGAATAGGGACTAGATCGTGCGGAGTGTAAATAAAACCATCGAGAATGTTGCTAACACGCCACTAAAAGTGACATCGGGAACTGCACTTTTGGTCTCTTAAATAAATGCTTCAGGCTAAGGTGACGTTTTTTGTTGGATAAGACACTGAAGGTTTGAAAGATGTGTCTTTGACTTTCACCTTCAGCTACGAATTCAAATGAGCTTACTGAATACCCCCTCAAGAAATGTAATTTATACTTTCTTCCCAGTATTAGATTTTTTTTTTGTATCAGTGTCCGTTTGTCTACGCCTTTGTCTGTGTTTGAGGTAAAAAAATATTATTTTTTATTACTAAATCTCACTTCAATTAGATTTTAAATAAAACATTATATATATATATATATATATATTATTTTTATTTGAAGTACAAGATGATGTCATGCAAAGGCTACAAAATTAAAGAATAACAAAAACCAAAGGGGTAGGGATGCAAAAAGAAGAAAAGTAGAAGTCTTAATTAAGGCGGGAGATTAGTCCAAATTGATAAGAAGCATCTCTCTTCCTTTCCTTGTTATGCCAAAACCTCCACTAAGCTCTCAAAAGCCTCCTCTAATCCTCCCTTCCCTTAAACAGCAAAAAGAAAAGCATATCCAACACCCAAAGAGCAAAGAGAACAGCAGCAGTAGTAGTCAAGAAGAACCAGCTAACCAAGCCACCCGAAGATAAGCCACCCCCACACATATATCCATGGAGGATCTGTACGGAGCGGCAGCGGCTACTGAGCCGGAAGAAATCTCGACTTTCCTTCATCAACTCCTCCACAACAACTCTTCTTCCCCTTCTAAATTCATGCATCATGCCCTCTCTACCCCATTGGAGAATGGCGTGGAATTGTTAGATCGCCACCGGTTTTCTGAGACGGAGGGTGGTGCTGGTGTTAATTTCTCTGATCCTGATGGTTATTATGCTAAAGAAGGCGTGGGAAATGCGGTCGTTTCAAAGAGGGGAGGAGTCTCTGTGGAGGATGATCTAGGTGATTTTAGCTGCGATAGTGAGGTAATTTAGCACCTTATTCAAGCAATTTCTTGAGTTACTTTTTTTAAAAAAAATTGTACGGATAATATATATATAGCTTTAAAATATTTTGAATATAGAAGGGGGTGGAGGTGCAAGCTAATACAGCGCGGCCGCGAAGTTCGTCGAAGAGGAGTAGAGCTGCGGAGGTTCATAATTTATCTGAAAAGGTTCGTTTTTGCAAGACCCTCATATTATTATTATTATTATTATCATCATCTTGATTGTATGGAATTTAATTTGTGCGGGTTTGATTTGAAATGGATGGATTTTTTAATAGAGGAGGAGGAGTAGGATCAATGAGAAAATGAAAGCATTACAGAATTTAATTCCTAATTCTAATAAGGTACACCATATTTTATAGCAAACAAGTTTTAATTAGTAAGTTGAATGCAGAGAGTTTCAATTGAATTACTGTATGATTTGGAGTTATATTGTTTTGGTTTTGATAGACGGATAAGGCTTCGATGCTGGATGAGGCCATTGAATACTTGAAGCAGCTTCAGCTTCAAGTGCAGGTGAGTGGTTTCTAGGGCTCTTTTATTTGATTGTTTGTTTTAAGCCATTATGATTAATTGGTTTTGACTCTTTTGCTTGATTCATTTCATTTTGGACTTTGTTGCTCTATGAGTGATCCTTGACTAAAGCTTGTTTTGGAGCTTTTAAGTTTTAAGTACAAGAATGTTGCTTCGGTTCATCAAAGAATTTGCAGGATGTAGAAGCCAGCTGAACGGTCTCTTACTTTCTAGGCTATGCAATTCTTATATATAGTTAGAGCATCTGGTTAGAACAATGATACACCCATTTCTGATCTATTTAATTTCATGTCTTCTCTAATGGATCTTTCCAAAGTTCAAGCATCATAGAAGTTTTAGGCATTCTAATCCATAATCAAATACAGGTAGGCCTATCAAGTGTTATCATTTTATATAGTATGTATTTGTGTTTGTTGGCTTTGATTTTAAGGCTCAAGGAATTCCTATCTTGGTTGG
>Ga0325411_1009988_pt1 | contig 10061 bp, 3 predicted proteins | sample PopdelMetagenome_13_FD_206181 | JGI IMG/M metagenome (GOLD analysis project Ga0325411, IMG submission 206181) | Populus deltoides microbial communities from Bellville, Georgia, United States - Xylem-PdIQD-R4 | ecosystem: Host-associated > Plants > Phyllosphere > Stem > Wood/Secondary xylem...
TGATGGGATTAAAAGTTTTCCTCAAAAGCTAGCTTGCTTTTAAATATTTGTGACCGTACCGGTGCCCTAAGCAAGAAAATGATCAGCTCCAGCTTCCAAGCCTATCACTTTCGTAGCTTTGTTGTTGGTGGTAGAATGCTATGCTAATGATAGATATTTACTTAATGAGTTTAATAAATTTAGTTAATTTAATAATATAATTATAAAATAATATTATTAATAATAAAAAAGTATTATAGCTAATAAAAGAATGAGATGGTGAATTGTATTGGAAAAAGAAAAATATTATTGAAGTCAGCTCTTAAATTCAAGATACAGTTATGAGATTAGAATGACCCGGTACAAAATAAAATTAAATAATAGAGGTCAACTTGAAAAAAAAACTAGATAATAAAAGATGATAATGAAAAAAATTGATTAAAAAAACATCAAAAAAAAAATCCTAGTCAATTGGGTTAACTTGACTAATATATTACCTTTGATGTGAGATTGAGATAAATTTATATAAATAAAAGTGAAAAAAATCACAAAGATGAAGGCTCAACAAACTAATGTTGAATGATGAAATTTAAAAAAATCAATTTAAAAAAAACCATAATCAAATCGAGCTAATCTTCAAAACTCGCGATTTGGGTTATGACATCAGATTACCCACAGAAGATAAACCCAGAAAAATCATGAAGTGAAATTCTTAATCTTCGATAATTAAAAGAAAATAATTACCAATAAAAAATAAAGATGAAATCTAGTATAAAAATTAAATAAAGTAAAACAATGATGGATGATAATAAAATAATAAAATAAAATAGCAATAAAGTACGAGGACCAAAATTAATATAAATATTAAATGAAACAAAATAATGAGATAAAATTAAAAAATAGAATAAATAAAGTTAAGGATAAAAAACAAAAAACAATTACAAAAAAAATACAAAAACCAAATATTACAGATAAAAAAAATACACAAACTAATTATGATAGTGAAAAAAAAATTAAAAGGAAGAATTAAAATATTTTTTATTTAAAAATATTTTAAAATAATATTTTTTTTATTTTTTAAAATTTATTTTTTATTTCAATTGATAACGAAATTGAACAATATTTTGGCACCCAACAAAAATGGGTTTCAATAATAATGGGTTTAGCTGGCTGAAAAATTAAGTCCCATAATTCAAGGATATAAATAAAGCAAAAGTAGCCCATTGACATGATCCAAACATAGTGGCTCAATCTAGAAGGCAAATCAGCCCGAATCCCATGCTTGTTTCCACTGGTTTTCACTCTAGATTTCTTCTCGTGATAGGGTTCTTCTTCTTCTTTTTTTTTTTTTTTTTTTTTTGTAGATGGCAACAGAGGGAAGGCCAGACAGCAGGAAAAGGAACGACCTTGTGAATTTCCTCCTCAAAAAACAAGGCCGAGTCATTTCTCATACTTGGATTAAATAAATCCAGGACAAATAAATCATACACATCAATATAAAAACATGAAAAAACATCTTCATTTGCTTCGAATACGTTGAATTCATAGTTAAGGTGATGAAAAATAAATTGAAAAATAACTTATTAATATTTTATTTTTTTTAAGTTTATTAAAATAAAATAATAAAAAAACAAATCTTACAAGTTAAAAAGTTGAATGAGAATGAAATTAAAAAAAATATATAATTTCATAGATTATCTCAAATAAAATAAATAATAATCAAAATAATAGAGATCAAATCTAAAAAATAAAAAATAAATAAAAGATGAAGAAATTAAAATACTAATAATTAACATTTTATAAATTATTTCAAATAAAATAAGTAACAATCAAAAGAATGAGGATCAAATTTGATACATAAAAAATTTCAATAAAAAAATGATAATGGAAAAGCAAATAACAATTATTAAAATGAGGATCAAAGTTGATATAAAAATTAAATTTTAAGAGATGAAATTAAAAAATAAATATTCAAAACAAAATATATATAGCAATTAAAAATTTGAGGATCAAATTTGATATAATCAGCAAATAATATAACATTTCTAAATTTTTCACAACTTCCAGAAAGTATTTTCCGCTTAAATTTTTCAGGAAAACACTTTTCTGGAAACCAAGTCAAATTTTTCTTTGACTGGAAAGTGTTTTTTATTGATCAACTTTTTAATTGCAAACAAATATAAAAAAATTTAAAAAATAATTTTTTAAAAAGTGAGAAGCTACATATCCTTAGCATAGCCTTGAATAAATCCAGCACAAATGAATCGAACACATCAACATAAAAGCATGAAAAAACATCGTTTGGGTACCTCGTTGCTTCGAATATGTTGAATCCATGGTTAAGGTCTCTTCAAGGACATCTATCCTCGTCCCTGTGATTGTCAGAAATGGATGTCCAAGCATGAGAAGCAATTTAGCGGGCATCGGCTCTTTTTTCCTTGCAAGAACAGAGAAATCAGCCGGAAATATCAACTCATTATCCGGCACCAAAACATCCTTCATAAAGCCCTTTGGATAACAATTTGATCGATCGGCTAGCCTGATTACCACAATTGTTCTCATGCTTCATGAAGCTTATCACCATCCCTCTCTTCAACTGCTTTTTCCTCTACACTGGACAGAATTCCTGCAAGAACATGGAAGTCAGTTGCTTCCAAGTAGTGATGCTACCTAAAAGCAAATAATTCAATCATCTCTGGGCATCATCTTTCAGATAAAAAGGAAAAAGAATTAACTTGAGCACTTGGATTGTTAAATTCCAAGTATTTTGTCTACTGCACAAATCATAAGTATCTCCACTGTGAATCTAGGGATCCTCAGAGCAAGTTCCCCTGAAATGTAGAAGTGAGCTAAGCAAAGATGGAAGCATAGAATATGTCTCCAGATTTTCTAAAAGGCGTGTTCGTGATGGTGAACCAATATCGATGGGCAAAAAAGAATCCAAAGAGGCCTCGCTTCTGTCACATCATCCATTTCCTCCTGATCGACTTGTTACTTGGAAGTTGTTGAACTTTTCGATGATCCATTTGCTAAAGAAACCTATCTCCTTTCCTTTCAAAATGCTTTGGATGCCCGCATGTTTTCCATGGCCGCTCAATACTAGCCTTGTTTTACTCGTGTGGTAGAACTACTTGTGTGTGTGTGTGTGTATGTGTGTGTGTGTTTGTTGAAATAAAGTAAAAAAACAATGATATATTTTTAACCGCGTGAATTAGAACTGAGTTAACTTGAAATATCCTGTTAAATTTGTTATTCAAATCATATGATTGAAATAATCTGATGAAAAGGTCCTCAAGGGGCGTAGCGTGATGACAAAGGGTTTGAGATCTGCACAGCAGGTCTTGAGTTCGAGTCAGGGTGTGCACCTCTTGTAAGAGTCTGGGACAGCCGGGGTTTTACTTCCTTACCTGGGCCCACAAAGTGCGCTTTCTAGAGGGTGAGGTTTCCTCGAATCCAAAAAAAATCTGATGAAAACAATAAAGAGAATTATAAAATCTTTGTAAATAAAAAAAAAATTATGCTAACTTTTCAAACTCAATCAATAAAATGTTGAAAGATAAAATTAAAAAAAAATTGTTATACAAAAAGATTTTTAAAAAATAATTAAAAGAATGAGGATCAAAATTTACATAAAAATAAATTTTACATTTGATTGAAAGGTGAAATTGAGGGAAAAAAATCAAATTAGTAAAAGGATGAAAAAAATAAAAGAATGAGGATCAAAAGTGACATAAAAAATAAAAACAATGTTGTAATTAATGGTTGAAATTGAAAAGAATAATAACTATTTATAAAAGAACAAAGAAAAAAAATTAGAAATCAAAATAATGAGGACCAAATTAGAAAATGTAATTCCATCAATTTCAATTGAATGATGAAATTGAAAACTACTAAATCTTTTACAAAAAGACTAAGGAAAAAGAATAGAAATTCAAAGAATGAGGACCACATTGAAGATAATATCTGATAAATTAAGATTGAATGATGAAATTGAAAACAAATAAAAACTTCTACAAAAGGGTTAAGACCAAAAATTAAAAATCGAAAGAATAAAGATTGAAGTTGAAATACTAACAACCAAAAAGATCAAGTTGTAATTTTTTAGGATAAGAGAGAGAAGAAGCAGAAAAACGGTCAACCAGCACCAAATCGGATCATCACCAATAACACACACTACATTAACAAAAAGAGGACATGATGACTCTTTCGATAACATGATGGAAGGGCATTTTTGGACATCGGGAAGCGCCACACGCAACACCCGAAGGGTGCAAGCGCCTCCCACTAATGCCCTAGTACTCCACATGTGTGCCCACCTTTTTGTTTATTATTTATTTAGTCAAATACATAATTGTCCCTAAGCTGACTTTATAATTACAAAAATAAAAAACTATAGTGAAAAACTGAAAACACCTCTGGACCTCAAGCTTAAATTTTTTGACTTTAAGTTGTGCATTTTAGTTGTTTATTATTTTTTATATTTGAGCAAATACCAAACCCCCCCTCAAATTAAATTATAATAACCAAAAAACTATTTTGAAAATACAAAAATATTTATTAATGTTAGGTTTAAATTTTTTTTATCTTTAAGGGTATTTTAGTTATTTCATTATACACTCAATATGAAAAAAGATTTATTTGTCCCTGATCAATTTAAAAACAATAAATGGGCCATATGAAAAGACTTTAATGTCCTTAGAAGTAAGTGTTAAGTTTTTTGGACGGAGGGGGTAAAAGAGTCACCACACTATTCTAATGTACAATGTAAAAGTCTATGCAGTTACAATGTTTTCCAAATATCAATTAGCTCTTTTTAATAGGACAAGGTTGGTGTATCCCGTATGATGAGTTTGCATACAAAACTCGATGAAAACAAGAAAGAAAAAGACAAAAACAAACTAAAAAAAAAGAATATAGAAAAGATATTAAATAAAATAATCTCTGGCAATTATGCCAAAAATTGATGAGAAATTCATATGCCTAACTTTTAATGCATTGGAAACCTATAACTTTATAATATAGTGGTATATCTACTCTAGTATAGAAAAGTAGATATCATTTCATTAGCACTAATTGGTAGACAATGCTAAACTAATCTAAATGTTTTAAATATTTATAAGCAAGTTTTAGACATGGTAATATAACTACTAACCAAATTTAAATTGATTTCAAGTTGATTTGGAAAGGTATAAAATTAAGATAAAAGGTACAAAAATAAAAAAAAATGAAATTAATTATAGCTTGGAATAGAAATTGAGAATCTAGTTATGAATGATTACTCTCACGTAAGGTCCTTAGTACGAGGATGCATTTTCATACTAATTCTCTTTTAGTTTTCTATGTTAAGCATTTGGTATAAATGTCCTCACCTATTTTTTTTAAGTTCAACGTAGCATGGTATCTACTCAAGTTTAGCACTTAGAAGTTATTAAGAATAAAGAAAATATGAATGTAGTTAAGACGCTAGAACATGACATTTATCCTGGGTGATTCAGAATCAAGTTCACACAAACATAGTTATGTGAGTCATCTCACACTTTAAATACATGCTTATATAGATAGTTACTCGTGCACCTATATCTAATTGATCGTAATACTTTCCTATAAGATGATTTGGCAAAAAAAACCATATAAAAGAATTGATCATTAATAAATAGGGTTTAAATTGAGTAGTAAATATAATTGGGATTAGTTATTCATGACTACAAAAAAAAAAATTCCAAGATAATTAGTATGAAATGAATAAACCAAACACCATAAAATCAAAAGTGAAATTTTGGTGGCAAATGCTTTCTTCTCCTTATTTGGTCTCAAACTTGAATAATTTTTTTTATCATCCTTTGTAATGCTCTCTTCTTGAATACTCTCTTTTACTTATTTGATTTCCTAATTTTCTTTTGAGAATAGACAAATTTCAATCCCTAACTTCTAACCTGATTTTCTCTATTAGATCAACTTATTTTCAATAGATGATAAACATAAATGATGTACATCTCTCTTGTAGTTTGTTTTTCTACTGCTAAAATAATTTAAATTGAATATCTAGAAACAATTATGATTGATTTAATGATATATGTTTCTAAAATTTCTAGGAGGGAAATTTCTTGTTCTTAAAATAGAAAATGATAATTTCTTCATTTCTTATAACGTGCACACAAGTCAACTGGACCTCTTTAAGGTTAATTTTCTCATTGAATTGGTTTTTAAATAGGCTTCCTCAATACCATGAACCTAAATATAGTTAGAATTCAAGGATTGAATGCTAATTATTCATATCAAAGCCTACGATCAATGATTTTATTTTTTCATATATAAATTTTAAAAAATTAAAAAAACTATAAAATAAATTGAAGATAACTAGCATAAAATTACCCATAAAAGTACTTTAAAAATCACATAAAAAATAAGCTCTTCAAAGATCTAAGAAATATAGAGATTACAAGGTAGATAATTGGCTCGCACTATGTTGCTAGTCAAACCAACATTTATTCAATGTGAAAGCATAATATTCAAGCCACGAGAAACTCTTTAATATTGTCATTAAGGGTGCGTTTATTTCCTGAAAAGTGGTTTTCAAAAATCACTTTCCGGTCAAAGAAAAATTTAGCTTGATTTTCAGAAAAGTGTTTTCCTTTTATTTTGGGCAGAAAACACTTTGCAGAAGTTGTGAAAATTTTAGAAATATCATATTATTTGTTGATCATGTCAAATTTGGTTCTTAAACTTTTGATTGCTACATATTTTGTTTGAATATTTTTTTTTCAATTTCATCCCTTAAAATTTGATTTAATTTGATTTTTATATTAACTTTGGTCCTTATTTTTATGATTGTTATTTACTTTTCTCTTATCATTTTTTTAATTGAATTTTTTATTTATCAAATTTGGTCCTCATTCTTTTGATTGTTATTTATTTTATTTAAAATAATTTATGAAATTATAATTATTATTATTTTAATTTCATCATCTTTTAATTTTTTTTATCTGTTAGATTTGATCTCTATTATTTTGATTATTATTTATTTTATTTGAGATAATTTATGAAATTAGATTTTTTTTCAATTTCATTCTCATTCAACCTTTTAATTTGTAAGATTTGTTTCTTATTATTTTAATAAACTTGAAGAAAAAAAAACATTAATAAGATATTTTTCAGCTCATTTTACATTACATAACCAAACACTGAAAAGTGTTTTCCAACTTATTTTCCATGACACTATCAAATATCGAAAAATAATTTACTTTTCCAGAATTTCCTCTCCAAGGAAACCATTTTTCAAAATGAAACTACTTTTCTGCAAACAAACGGGGCCTAAACTCAACCCATTTGATCAACTTTGAAACTTTTTGACTCGAATAGTCCTTTCCTAACCCGAACGATGCACTTAATCTTCAAATATAAATCAATCAATTGTTGAATTGATAATAAATTAAATTATTTAATTTTTTTAATTCTATTTTGATTATGATTACAATTTATATTTGTACTAACATATTAGAAACCTAATGATTTGCACACAATAAGAACAATTGGTTAGAGATTAAAATATGATGATTAATCAAGTGTGACTTGATTAAAGATAAGTTTTAGAAATTAAAAAATTGAATATAATTAATATAAAGATTACAATTCTAGACCTAGAAATGATCAAGTAGGGACTTAAATTTTTTCCCCCTATGTAAATAGAATAATTTTCCTAGTTTATTTGTTATATTCAATATTATTTATTCTAAATAAATGATTGTAATGACCTTTTTATAAGTGATACATGAATGAATAAAATTAAGTATTTTGAGAGTTTTCTCATGGTTATGGTGTTCTTAATCTTTGAAAGTTTTGACTATTAACAAACTTGTTATCATTCGCTCCCGTGCATATAAGATACCCATCTTGATCAAAAAGCTACTTCCTCTACTCTCACATTTGAAAGAAGTTTTGAAAGTTGGTCATGAATTCATGATCACTCTCCATATGATCCCTCAAGTTCCTCATCTTCGTTAACTGATGGGTGAATTCTACAATCTGTACATGTTTTTTATGAGCAATTCCTAAACATCTCCTCTCCAGTAGGGGAATCTCATCATTCCCTTCTACATGAGCATGTCTTGTTCTATGGACTTTTCCAGCCATGGTTATTTAAGAGCACACAAAAACTAACCATTAGAAATTGTCAGACTTTGATACCAACTAATATAAATGAAAGCAACATAAAAAAAGATAACAAGCACAAGCGACACAGAATTGTCCTGAATATGGTAACCACACAAAAATTCTAATTCAAAATTTTATTACCAAATATTTCTCTTTAAATTATCTACTAAAATATAAGTTAAATAACCTTATTTATATTAGCCTTAGGTTTATCTTGAAGAAGGAAAAATTCTAATAAATAATTATATAGTTATTCTAGGAATTCACAATCTAAATAAGAAAAAAAAATTACCAAGCATAATATTTTATTTCCTAAACTAAATAGGAAAAGAATAAAAATACCATATAGGAAAACATTTTCCTAAACTAAATAGAATAAAAATAACTTAGGAAATAAATGATTTCTTCTAAAAATTCTCTTGCATCATTGTGTGATGATGGCTTTCTCGAGGTTCAATTATGAAAAGATTTTCTCTTTAAAGAATCCAAGGTTTGAGATGCTTTATACTCAATAAGTTCTTATACCTCATGAAATCCTTTATCCTGAAAGGTGTCTGCAAGCTCGAAGAATTCCACTAAAAAACCTAAGTTTCTATGATGATCATCCTGAACACGAGGTCATCTTCTTCGATATCGTTCATAATATGGGTTCTCAAAACTAAATATAGAGTTACAATCATCTATCTCATGATCTTCCAAATCCTGAACCATAAATTATGGTTTAAACCCGCGACTTGCCTTTGTAGATCTTTAATTATTAGTTTTTTAACATCATGTTCCTAGGTCAGAACCTCTTTATCTAGAAAATATCATCCTCTATCATGAACATGTCTTGCTCCATAACCTTCAACCATGGTAATCAATGAGCTCAACCAATAAGGTTTGCGTTTTAATACTAACTGACATGACCTAAACTTTATAACTGAAATTAAAAGGAAAATCATGAGAAGGATGAAATAAAAAGTTATTGAAAAAATCTCTTGATGTAATAGGTATCGTTTTAAAGAAGAGAAAGAGAATAATCTTTTTATTAAAACTATCAAAGTCCACTAAAATTCAACTAAACAACCCTATTTATACTAGTCTTAGGCCTAAACCCGGATCCTCAAAAAGAAAAATAATATTTATAAATAATTATAGAGTTAATATAGAATCCAACTAATATTCATGAAATCATTTCAAATAGTAAAGTTGGGCATCTCATCTATTTAAAATAAAATCTAATTTCTCATCAAAAATAAATTTTTAGAATGAAACAAACCTCCTTAGGAACCAAGACAAAATTCAAAGCCTGGTGTACCAACCAAGAAAATATCAATGTCCAGGTCAAAGTTTTCATGACTTCGCGAGGGATAAACTAGAAACTAGATTAAAAAAAAGAAAGAAGAAGAAGATACCATGGAAAGTTTAAATAAAACTTGTTTTTATATTTTTAAAATATTTTTAAAAAAAATTATTTTTTTAATTTGTACTTTAAATTAATATTTTTTTATTTTTAAATTATTTTGACAGGACGATATAAAATATGATTTTTAATAAATAAAAATATATTATTTTAATATATTTTTAAATAAAAAATATTTTAAAAAAACTCCTTTAAAATAAATAAATAACGGTGCTTATATAGAACGGGAAGGAAATAAAACATAGATGGGTTGAAAATCTAAATTGTTAATGACAAGTTTTTTTTTAACCTAGTTTAAGATTAACAAATAATCTTAATCTAAAGAGTAAATAAAAAATATAGGGGAATAAAAAGTACATTAATTATGCACCAGCAGCCAGGGAGAGCAGAGAGGGTGGAAAGACTGAAAGAGAGAGGCAAGAGGCAAAGAGGCTCCCCCCCCCGCCCCCGCCCCTTGCTACCCTCCAAAGGATCACTCTCACTCATAAACCTGCCTCCTCAGTCAACCATCAACTCTTCTTCACAT
>Ga0325411_1009991_pt1 | contig 10058 bp, 5 predicted proteins | sample PopdelMetagenome_13_FD_206181 | JGI IMG/M metagenome (GOLD analysis project Ga0325411, IMG submission 206181) | Populus deltoides microbial communities from Bellville, Georgia, United States - Xylem-PdIQD-R4 | ecosystem: Host-associated > Plants > Phyllosphere > Stem > Wood/Secondary xylem...
TGCTTCAAGTATAATGACTTGGATCATGAGTTTAAAAAGTTAATGGGAGTTGAAATTGATTATTCTTTTTAAGAAAATGGGTTTTGTGATTTTCTTTATTTTTTTTAATTAATTTATTTTAATATCATGACTCGGATTATAAATCTAGCAAAATAATATGAGATGACTGGATCTAGATTACTGTGATCAGATGAATTTCATGTTAACTCTTTATTGGGACTTAAACATCATTTTTTACCTTGCGCGGCGGCTTGCGTGGATTACTTTTTATATGTAATCCTCTTGATTATGCTGCAGAATTAGTTGCAGTAACAGTTGCAACTTCTTCCACTGTTTTATGCTAAACTCCACCTCTGGCCTGCTGATCTTTTGCTTCTGTTGTTTTGTTTCCCATGCTAAACTAATGCCAGAATTACTGGGACTTGTAACACATAATTCATCATTTCGGAACTCAGTAAGCATAGTTTCTACACAAGGAGATCCACTAAGCAAGTAATTCAAAACTTTTGCAGGTATCTTCAAAGGGTTTACACTGTCTATAAACTTCAAGGACTTCAATCTGCTGAACGGAGAAGGCTTACCCTCTAATGTATCCATTGTTAAAATAATTAAGCTCAAACACAAAAATGAGGCTAGAATTCTGAATAATATGTCTATTATGAGTGCTTAGTCTTAACCTAAATACAAACAAAGTATATATAGGTTAAATTAAAAGCATTATTCTACCCTTAATAAATAAGACTACATAAATATTATTTAACATCCATAACTATAGCTAAGGCCTGGACAATTCAGCACCAAAATTCTATTCATGTCAGTGTCAGATAAGCATCTAATTTCTGCAATTTTATTAGACTTTTTGAGAGAACATAACATAGAGGGGAGGGGGGGGGGACAATTAAAACAAGGGAAGAAATCAAGAAGCAAGGCATAAGAGTGCAAGTGTTATATACTATCTGATTGTACCTCAAAAGAAGTGCATAGCGCGACAGATTCTGCATTTCGAATCCCTTGAAAAAAATTATGCAAATTTTCAGAGAACAACCTCTCCGTATCCCACACAGCTCTTTCATCATTCGAATGTCATTTGATCTCCACCTGTTGCCACGGACGACATGACCCACTTCCGTTTGTTTTAGAGAAGGGAGGTTGATCATAGAGAAATTCAACTCCGTCTCTCCTTTAATCTTCAAAAACGTAAGCTTTGGTGCAGAAATTTCCACAATGTCACTATTTACCCAGTTCACAGTTAAGTTGACAAGTTTAGGTCCTGATATTTTCAAAATACCAAATCTCCAAGCATCAAAATGGCTCAGGAATAGGTTGACCAGATTGGGACACACCGCTAAAAAGTCAAAGCATTCAGTATTGGAAAGGATAGCAGACGGCCACCAGCACAATTCAAGATGCAAATTTGTCAATTTGGGCAACTCTAGTTTGTTAAGCTTGAGGTCTATCAAGACAACCCTAGACGTGTCTTTCACGATAAGATGATCGACATGGTGAGATGCAGCATAATGATCTATAACCATGTTGACGTGAGATGATGAATCCTTGTCTAAAAAAGACTCTAGGGTAAGAGATGCTAAGTCTGCTTACTTTGAGTACATTGTTTTCTTCACGTTGAGCCATGACTTTAACCAGGAATTGCTGAAAATTACTTCGACGGTAGGTCAGGAAGAGAAATCCAAAGCAATTTGTCCATCTCTTGGAGAGGATTGAGGTTTGGACTGCTTGTCTAGTTTCGAGGAAGGAGAGGATGTGTTGGACAATGTGGTCTGGTAGATTGCTCAGTCTGTCCACACCTCCTCTGCGCGTGGAGGAAATCAAGACCCTGAACATCCCTCAAAAGATTTCATCCTTATTTGACCAACATAAGCCACTGAGTCTCAGTAGCAAAACATTTTAGTTTGCTTAATAAAGGGCTATCACGATGAATTGTTTCTGGGTTTCAATTCACTCGATATCTTACAAGAGGGCTACACTGTTCATAAAATGTCAACGTGATGTTCTTCAATTCAGTTTCCATTCAACAAGGCCATTGGTAACAACACACTCTCCAATTTTCTGATAGCATGTTGTGAAATATGGAGTAATCACCAGAGGAGAATCTTAAACTTAAATGGCACTTAAAATTTGAACAAGTTTGGATTCATCACAAATATCTTCGTTTACATTCTCTGATCATGCCGAACAATGTTCATCCGGTCATCCAATGTTCAATTCCCACAAGTGCAACCGGTCCCCAATAGAAGCGTTATAAGGTCAGGATATAAAACTCCTAAAACCTGCAGTAAATCCTTAGAAAAATGATAAAAAAAAAAAAAACAAAAAAAAAACTATCAAAGATATTCTTTGGATAGCTTTCCAAATCCATCTCATAAAGCCTTCCTTCATTACCAAAATAATACCAGTAAGCCCAATTCTCAACTCAAACACTAATTTAATCACATAAAATCACCTTCCATGTTCATAAGCTCCAAACATCTTGCAAACAATAAATAAAAGGCAACATCAAACTAGCACTAGAAACACAACGAAGGAAGACTAGAGCAAGAGCAGAGAAGGAAAAACAGTCAAGTTTTCCCAATGTATCCTAGTCTACCTCTCCTGCAGTTGATAAAAGAAATATGAACAATCTTTATCTCTGTAATTTGATGTGGTTTTGCTGTATTAGAATGGTGAGTGTATTTATGGGAGCTGTTAAGAGTTTTTAGCTTCAATGTCAGTTTTACCAAGCAATCATGCCACCAGAAAAGAAGAGCAACTCAAAAAATCAGCATTTTTTGGAATTGCTCAAATGAAAAATCAACAATCAACTAAAAGTAAGGGTACAAGAGTCGAGGAAATTAGAATGTTACTCCATTCAAACATGAACATCCTTCAACTTATTTCATGCCTCTTTAAGGAACAGAATGCTGCCATAATGCATTGAGTTTCAATCTCAAAACAATATAAAAAAATATATCTGTAACAGCTTTTTATTTCACATTGGGATACCTAATGAGAAATTGCTACGTAGACTTCCTAACTAATCAGTAAGTTAGACAAAGTAATTTGATTGGTTGTTTGCACAGGGGCATGGAGATAGAGCGAAGCTCTCACTCAAAGAAAAGGCAATAATGATAGAACAGCCACATCTTAACCTGAAAACAAGTTCCATTTATAACTACATGACGAGTTGTAACAAAGCCTTGGACTGCAAATGTTTGGTTCTAGACAGACAAGAGAGGGCAACTTTTCGAAGTTTATCTAAAAATAAATTTATTATCTTATAACAGGGCAGTCCTGCTCAGAGAAAGTCAGAATGATGTTGTTCAGTTCCATTTTCATTCAAGGAAGATGAAACCACTAGTAACAAAGTTAACAACACAACTCCCTGTCTTATGAAACTAGAGTATGCAATAGGGAGTCAATCATGACAATAGGATCTAAGATAAAATGCTTACAATTTTTTTATCAGGCTTAGTGTTGATCTCACAGCCAGCAATATAGTTGAAACAATACAGTTTGGGTTCTGTGATGTTTATTATAAACAATGTCCACCTGTTCACCCAATGCCAATTTCCACAAGGGAACCAGGAAAAGAATGCATGCTCAGCAGGTTCCACAGAAGAAGCATCGATTGATCAGTTTTAGATGCAAGAACTCCTAGGCCTTCACTTCCACTTGTTTTGATCCACTTTCAGTAATCAACAAACCAAGCCCTTCCTTTCTGTCAGCATCCAAATAGGACTTGTGCTTACTCTGATACAAGGGATTTGAGGTCAGAACCCGTAAATCCGAATTCTGATTAATCTCCAAAACTTCAGGCAACCCATCACCACATCCTTTGGACATACCCACATCAATCCTAACAGCTCTATTATTACAGGCCACGTTAATCCCATCCTCCTGAATTGTATGCCCCATGATCATCCTCTTCACCCCAGGAACCGTAGCAAGCACATGTTCAAGCATGGAACAATCACATTTCTTCTCCACATCAGAATACTTCCTCAACCAAACCACTGCATTCCTTCCTCTACAATACCTCGGCGCAGCTTTCCCCATCAGCCCACTAATCCAATCTCTAACCTCCTCATTAATCCTCTCCAATCCATACTCAACATGCTGCGCCAACAAGCCTCCATGAACAAAAATCGAATCCCCAACAACCAAAACTGTCACATTCTTTGACAAAAACTTATTCGCAATCGGCCCATTAGGACGCAATGCAGCAATCCTAGCTCTAATCCCCTGAAGAACCTCTGAATCAACCCCTCGAAAATTCAAAGGAATCCCTTCATAGATATCCTTTGGCTTTTCTAACCCAACACACAAACTTTTCATTTCATTACCTAAACAATACCAATAAGCCCAATCCTCAAATTCCTTTAACCCTGACTTAGTCACATATCTAAAGTCACCTTCTATATTCATGATCTCATGATTCCCATTCATGGTGATAAAATTACCTCCATTTTTCATTGCCTCCCTCTTCAACTTCTCCAAGAAATACAAAATCTGTATCTCATCATCACCTCTATCAAGAACATCACCAACTTGCACCGCAGTAGCTGACCCACCAGCCCATTTATCAGACCCATCAATCAAACCAGCAAGCCTTAAGGCCTGCTTGGATTTTTCCAAATCCCCATGAAGATCACCAATGGCAATGAGTCTATCAGGAGCTGGGTACCTTGTTTGTAAAGAAAGGGGTGTTTCTTGATTGGGGTTTCGAGGATCCAAGCTAGGGTTTTGTGAAGGTAAAAAGAGGCCTCCACTGACAGAGAAATCAACAAAGGTGTCCACAAAGGAGGAGAGGAGATCTGGGATGTGTTTGCATAATGCCTTTTGGTTTTCTTCTTTGTTTTCCATTTCCTTGGCTCTGGAAAACTAATGGTGGATTATATATAAATTTTGCAATCTTATTATATTATTGGATTGATTGTGATTTATTGAAATCAATGAATTAGTTTTTGTGATATTAAAGATAATTAAATAGTTCCTTAGCAGAGTTTTTTTCCTTTTTTTTTTTTTAGAAAAATTGTTCTTCAATCTATTGGTCCATAGAATAAAAACAAGAAGTATGACAAATTGTTGTACTTTATGACAAAAGGTGGCCATACATGGCCATCAAATGGTAGAAAAAAACAATTTGTATGCCTAATTCTTATGTGATATAATATTGAAAAGAACAAGCATCAATATTTCAATTATTTTTTATGATTGCTTGATTTCATTAGTAGAATTTTTTTTCCCCCTTGAATTAATAGAATTAAAAACATATATTAAATAGAAATCTTGAAATGTTAGATTGACTTGGTATCATTTTTCTATATATATATATATATATATATATATATATATATATAAAATAAAGTGACAAATGCCAAAGAAAAAGGATTCTTTTTTTACAATTTATTTGTTTGAGCGTGGTTATGATTACTTTTCAAAGTGTTTTTTATTTGAAATGTATCAAAATAATATTTTTTATTATTTTTTTAAATCAGCGTATCAAATGATCTAAAAATATCAAAAAATATTAATTTGAAACAAAAAAAATAAAAAAATTTTAAATATTTTCAAAAATATTTTTTGAAACGCAAAAAAAATAGGACATCGTGTGCGATTTTGCAACGTTGAAGTCCTTTTCTTGAAAACAAATCAATACTAATTAAATCATACATATTTTTTTAACATAGTTTAATTCATCTATTTATTACTAACTAATTGAATTGATAAAATAAATTTTGTCTTGGATTGGTAGATTTATTAGCATGATACTAAAGAATTTAAAAGAAAATTATTATATGATATAAGAATGAATAAAACTTACTCTAAATCAAGAAAATGGATTAAATTCAATTTAATTATGGTAACCAACTCTTAGAAGACAATAAAAAAAGCTATTTACATTATGATTTGGGAATATAATACAATAAAATATTTATAAAAAACCCCATCATGAATTAAAAAAAATCTTGGTATATGAAATATAATAAAAAAATCTCCAAAAACAATAAATCAATAATTATTATCAATCAAATAGTCTAGGGTTTAAAGTTTACCAAGCAATGTCCAAATCCAAGCCCATTATTTCTCATACTCCATTTTACAGCAAATGAAGGCCCACATCGGCCCGACTTGGTTGCTCCTTAAGAATCGTCATCAAGATTGTGCACTTAAACCCCTAAAACCCTATTTCCACTGATTGAATCCCTAAAATCCCCAAAAGTCTCTTGCTTTTCTTCACTGTGCAAAAATGGCAGATCATATAGCAGCAATGGAAGCTCAAATGGTATCGGAGAGAATGAGAAGGAAGCTCAGTGAAGTTAATTCAGCTGCCCAGGCTCAACTCTCCCCTGTCCAAGATCACATCAATTTCACTCTTCAGGTATTGCTTCTATGTAAATATTGAGGTGGATTAATGTATCTGTTTCATGCAGCTGTGGGTTCTAAATGGGCTTTCTCATGTGGGTTTTCTTTATTTTTTTAATGGGTATGAATTGGTTTGCTGTTTAGCTAAGGAAAGTGCAAAGATTTTTTGTGCTATTTTGGTGATTATTTGTCGTGGCGCTTTACTCAACTGTGCCTAATTTAGCTTCTGGCTGTTTTATTATTATTAATATTTGTGGAGATTTTCTTTTCATTTTTTGAAATAAAAAGATGAAAACTTTTCAAGCTTTTTATTGTTTTATGGGTTTGTTTTTGAAGAGACAATCAGAGAATTATGTTTTTTTATTATTGTTATTTCATGGGGTTGATTTGATTGTTTGAAATGATAATTTCTTGCAGCAAGCATACTTCAAATGTGCATATGAGTGCTTTGATAGGAGAAGGAAGCAAGAAGAGATAAGCAATTGCGTTGAACATTGCAGTGTTCCAGTTCTTAATGCTCAGAATCACTTTGAGAATGAGATGGCCAAGTTTCAAGTAAGTTTATTCTATCTTTTTAATTTTAACATGAGGCTTTATGTCATTACATTAAGGGGTTGGATGTGATTTATTCTTTGGATAGTTGAATTCTATATGTATAAATTGGAATAGAAAGGAATAATGTCTTGCATAGGTTTGCCTAGAAGTAACATAAATGTAGTCATGAGGATTAGGGGATTAGGCAAAGGGTTTGTTGGTTTGGCTTTCATTACTTTGATTACAAGAGACATTTGCTGAATTTCTTCAAATACAAGAGACACCAAACTAAATTTACAAACAAATGAAGCATAAACACATTTGCTGATCAGTATTTCAGTTATTCTGCTACTAATCTGAAGCTATTGCAATTGCAAAGGATGACTGCATGCTGTTGAGTCAAAGCTGTTTCTTACAATTTCATCAATCGAATTAAATCTACCAGAATGTTGCATTACTTTGATTACATAACAAATCAAACTAGAAAGTGATTGACAGTTTATAGTTGCGGATCGTGACATGATGAATAAAATTATACAGACCTGTGATTTTCTCAAACCCCATCTGCATCTGCCAATAATAGAAAGAATCTCACCATCTTTTCGCTGAAGCAGCTAATCACATATTATCACTTTTCCTGTAGAAAGGGATCAAGTGACCTCAACGGTAACTACCTACGATCCTCCTTGAGTTTCTAGAGTTGTGTGCCTTGACGAGTTATGGATCGCATTTCGCAATCCTCCCTGTCTATTGACTAATTTGTGGTGTTGCCAATGTTGATTTGGTGGCTGGGAGTTCAGAGAGAGAATTGTTACCTCTGGTTGATGTGAGGCTCATAAGTTACATTTGCAAAACTTGCTTGGAACCATTAATCATGCTTTCTTTAGAATTTGAAGTATGCAAAAGGTTTTTTCTTGGCTGTGAGTAGTTCATTACATTTATAATGTTTCTCAAATTGAGAATGGTCATGTTCATGCATTTACCATTAGTCTTTGGGCTTACGTCAGCTTTGCAGAGCACTGATTGACTGAAGAGACAGCAGTTGTGAATAAAATTATGTTTCAACAAGGTAGTCTTGAACTTGTACATGATTGGATTATTTCAAGATAAATATTGTAAGCTATTAACCGAGGGTGGTCTTCATGGTGGCAGCAGTATTCTGCAACATGTTGTCATGCTTGGCTCTTCCGTTTCTTTTTCTTTTTCCTGGAATGGAATACATATAGATATTAGAAATAGCGAAGGGTGCTGAGATAATTATCTAGTGTTCTTTTTTATTACTTGAATAGATTTGATGTTTTTATCTATAACATCAGATTTTTGTACACATGAAAAGTTTCATGTTATGATTTAGGTGAATGAATAGTATTAACAACTCAATCCAAAATGCAGATATGAAACAGCTCATTTTCTTTAAGTTGTAACTCTTATACTTTTTTTATAAAAGAAATGTGAAGATATGAGTGTTAAAGGTTGAGAATTACAAACAATTAAGAGGGTCAAAAGCCTAGCCACCCTGTTTAGGCTTGTCTCTCTATCAATCTAAAGCCAACTTTATAGTGCTTGGGATTGAAGAGCTCTCTCTAAAAGTATCTTGAGTTGAGAGTGTTTTAGAGAGTTAACTAGTTTTATATTTTCCTTTTCTTTTCTTTTTCAATTACCTTGACAGCATACTTGGAGCTTTCTCTCCTTTCATAAGTAATCTAAAGAAAACTGACCCTCTAAATACTCTGAAATCCTAATTCTATTTGAGAGGGTTCTTTTAGCCATCCATGGAGACACAAGCATATAAAAAGAGACTATGCTACGGACCGTTTTAATTGTTGGAAACTCAAACTAAATCCTCTCTCATTTTTCACCTTCCTTTCATCAAAGAAGTGGAGTATAACAACTTTACAAAATTAGGTATTTCGTTGGCTACTTTATGAAGTTATTGCCATTATTTAATCACCCTGTTATGTAATCTAACAATAGAGATAGAGAAGGGCAAAGGCTGAATCATGGACCACTGTAGTAGTGTTCTCAAGTCACATATGCTTCAAATTTTCTTGTTTTCTGGTGAAACCTTTCGAAGTTTCTTCATTCCATGTTTTTTTTGGTTTTTGGAAAGTGTTCCATAGTTTCTTAAAGTGCATTTTTTGTTTGAATGTCTAAACCAGTGGTTAAGGTCACGATCCAGTCATGAGCGATTCCTAATGGGTTCACCATTCCCGTCTCAATCTGTTCCCGGTCCTAGCGATCTGTGGGCCTTTTGCGAGCAAGAACAAATATCAGATAGAGAATGATTCTTCTCGTATAGAAAGAAAGCGCTAGTTGAGTTTCATATTTCGAGCGAAGAAAGTGCTTTCATCAAATTCTTGTTCAGCTTCTTCCATATTGAAGTGTTAACGGTGCTTGGAATAAAAATAAAAACTAGCAGAAATTCTCATTATAATCAGGCTTGCTTGTTGTATGTTAAAAAGTTTGTTGATACTATTTTGTTGTCAAGCATCAAAATTTGTGTTGCATAACAATGTGCGACATTGCCCCTCTGATTGCACATCTTGTAGTTTACACCTGATCTTCTTACAAATTGCAGCCGGTGCATTGCTCTGTGCTGATACCTAATGTCAAGTTTATTCTTCAATGCAGGAAAGGTTGAACAGGTCTCTGATGGTCTGCCAAGACAGATTTGAGGCAGCTAAGGCTCAGCAGCTTGGATCTGATGCTGTAAATGTTTTGGAGTCGTGTGTTGACCAGTCAATCCAGGATAACATGAAGACACTGCCACATCTAGTTGGAAGAATGAAGCAATCCCTTGCCATCCGTGATGAAGCTAAATGAGCATTATGACAATTTAATTTTTAACCTTCAATTACTTCTGAATTTCTGTATCGGTAGTGAGAATTGGCGCAACGTGAAGTTTTGCCGTATAGTCCTTGTAGAGACCGAAAGAGTTTGAGGAGCCAACATCTTATGTTCACCACCTTGTGTTAAATATTCTGCTCACCAAATCGACGACAACTTGAGCTTAGGCTTGGGGTTGCATCTTAGCAACAGAAGGTAATGGTGTGAATTAACACCAGTGAAACGTTCGACATTATTTTATTGAATCCAAGCATTTAGTTTCTGGGAAAGTAAGTAAGAGAACTGTTTCTTTTTCTGCATGCATCCTGTTCTCC
>Ga0325411_1009996_pt1 | contig 10055 bp, 7 predicted proteins | sample PopdelMetagenome_13_FD_206181 | JGI IMG/M metagenome (GOLD analysis project Ga0325411, IMG submission 206181) | Populus deltoides microbial communities from Bellville, Georgia, United States - Xylem-PdIQD-R4 | ecosystem: Host-associated > Plants > Phyllosphere > Stem > Wood/Secondary xylem...
CAAATAATAATCCGTTTACTAAACCTGCAACATATAAGCTACAAGCCTATATATCATCGATACCGTGATACTCTTACCATCAAATGGACCCTTAGCTTGATCTCCTGTATTAATGAAAAATCCACAACAAGCTACAAGCCTAAGTTGTTTTTTTTTTTTTGTTAAAATTTGAATTTTTTATTTATATTTTTTATGTTTTTAGGTTGTTTTCATGTGTTGGTATTAAAAATAATTTTTTATAAATAAAAAAATATTATTTTAATATATTTTCAAGTAAAAAAATATTCTAAAAAATAATCATTATTATATTTTTAAACATCCTTAAAAGCTTAACAAAGACCAAACTATTAGTTCATCAAAGCTAAGCCCTCAAATTAAGAGTTTAACCATCTTCTATCATGTTCATGGATTCCCAGGAAAGCATTGAGCTTGAGAAAAAGCATAATTAATGTGTGTTTTGTAATGTGATGTATAATACTTTATAAAAATATTTTTTAATTAAAAATATATAAAAATAATGTTTTTATTATAATATTTTTATTTTTTACATCTGAACAACATAAAAAAAAACATCTAACAAAAAAATTTAATATTTATTAAAATAAAAAACAATTTAAAAACATAAAAACAACAACTCCTGACACTTATTTGTGTTAACTTGGAAAGGTTGAAGGCCATGTTTGTTTCCCAAAAAGGAGTTTCTGGGAAACTACTTTCCAAACTTTTCTGTGTTTGTTTGCCATTAGAAAAGTTGGTCAACGGAAAACACTTTCCAGTCAAAGAAAAATTTGGTTTGGTTTCTAGGAAAGTGTTTTCCCTTTTGGCTATGTTTGTTTTCTGGAAAGTGGTTTCTGGAAAATCACTTTCCAAACTTTCCTATGTTTGTTTGCTATTAGAAAAGTTGATTAACAGAAAACACTTTCTAGTCAAAGGAAAATTTGGTTTGTTTTCAGGAAAGTGTTTTCCTGGAAAATTTGGGCGGAAAACACTTTCCAGAAGTTGTGAAAAATTTAGAAATGTCATTATTTGCTGATTATATCAAATTTGATCCTCAAACTTTTGATTGCTATATATAATTTGTTTTAAATATTTATTTTTTAATTTCATCTCTTAAAATTTAATTTTTATATTAACTTTGGTCTTTATTTTTATAATTGTTATTTGCTTTTTCCTTATCATTTTTTTATTAAAATTTTTTATCTATCAGATTTGGCCCTCATTCTTTTGATTGTTACTTATTTTATTTGAAATAATTTATGAAATGTTAATTATTATTATTTTAATTTCTTCATCTTTCAATTTTTTTAATTTTTTAGATTTGATCTCTATTATTTTGATTATTATTTATTTTATTTGAGATAATTTATGAAATTATATTTTTTTTCAATTTTATTCTCATTCAACTTTTTAATTTGTAAGATTTGTTCCTCATTATTTTAATAAACTTGAGAAAAATAAAACATTAATAAGTTATTTTCCAGCTTATTTTCCATGACATAACCAAACATTGAAAAATGTTTTCCAATTTATTTTTCATTACACTACCAAACATCGAAAAATACTTTCCCAGAATTTACTTTTCTAAAATTTACTTTCCAGCAAACAAACAGGGCGGAAAATTGAAATTGAATTTTTGGGCTATGTGCTAACGTGTGGGCTTTGGAGTAATGTATCGGCCCAGGAGTTTTTGGACCAGCCCAATTGGATAGATCTTAGTAAGAAAATTAAGTGGTGGATTAAAAAGGGAATTCGATCTATCTCATTTCACCCTCTCACCAAAAAGTTTAAAAAAATATGGGGTTCATCCTGCCTTGCATGGGAGCCAATAATTTAGGTCAAATATTATTTATATTTGATTTGATCTTGATTAAATCAAATTAAAATCTGATCTCATCAGATTAAATTGAATGAATTACTAGGGGAGCTATAGTATAGTGATCATCATTGTGTTTAGGGTGAAGAAAAAACCCCTCATTATCTTAAAAATCAAGAATTTTAAAATAATATTGAAGAATAAAATTAGAAAAAAATATCAATTTTAAAAAAATTACCAATGCAAAAAACAAATAGCAATAAAAATAAAGGATGAGATCGTATAAACAATGAATTTTAAAAATTATCTCCAATCAAATAAATAACAATAAAAAAAATAAAAAAAAAGAAGCAGATTTTATAGATTAATATATATATATATATATATATATATATATAATGAAATTCAAAACAAATATTAATTCTATAAAATAATTCAAATAAAAAAATATCGATCGAAAAAAATCCAAAGAACAAGAATTAAATTTGACAGATTAAAAAAATTAAAGGAGGATAAAATTGAAAATATATTTTAAATCTATAAATTTATTCGAATGAAAAAAAAAATCAATTAAAAGACCAAGAAAAAAATCTAAAGAAAAAATAAATTGAAAGGATACTGTGAAATTTTGGATGCTCAAGCTCGGATATTAGGGAGAGAAAAAAGAAGAAAGCAAAAGAAAAGCAAATCAGTGCCAAACTAGACGGAATTACATCACACGCGCTTTCCAAGGAGGTAGGCCTTGCCATGAGTAATCGAAAAACACTAAGGAAGATTGTTTTTTCTCGCCATAAATGGCTTACTTGCTGGCGCGTTTCACACATGTGCCAACAATTTTTTATTCTATCATATTTGTTAAAATACATAATTTCCCTAAAGAACAAATGATAATCACAAAAAAAATGGAAGTATGCAAGGAAATTCTGATTTTAAAGGTAATAAAGTCATTTCATTGTGCTAAGTGAAATATAAAAAAAAACCTCGAGACCAAAGTTAAATAATATTTTTGCTTTTAAAATAATTAAACAATTTTATTGTGCAAGAAAATTTTAAAAGATCAAGCCTAAGTTGATCAACATCCTAAGATTATTAACCACTTAATACCATACTCCTCTCTCCTAGTCTTTGTAAATAGTATGCTTGTCTCGTGTTAAAAAATACTTTATGATTTTTCTAAAATAAATGGAATTTCTACTGTAGCATGTGAGTGAAAATATTGTTCACCAGAACAATATTTTTATGGTTTTGCCCTAGCCATCAAAAAACTTAAAACCGGCTATCGGAGACATTTAGATCATTTCACAATGTCTGTTAGTTATTACCAAATTGATTGGAGACAAATAAGTTTTTTTGCATTTTAATTACCTTGGGAGAAAAAAATTAAATTGACCAAAATAACAACTGAATAAGCGCGCGGTGTGTCCTAGCAGTTAAAATCCCTTTTTTTTTCATGTCATTAAAAGTGTTGTTGTGTCCTTTTTTTTGGAGGCAGTGCATGTCGATGGTGGTTAGGCAGTTTGTCACTATTAAACCTGTCATAACCCAATTTTTGACCCTTTTAATAATGATGATGAAAAGCAAGTAAAATGAAATAAATGAAGAATGAATTAAAATTTGGGTTAAGGACAACATGATTGATAAGTTTTAAGACTTAATTGAGCTTGAAATTAATTTAATTAATCCAATCAAGGGTTTAATTGGAGAATTGATAAGTTTTGAGACTTAATTAAGCTTGGAATTAATTTAATTAATCAAATCAAGAGTTTAATTGGAGAATTGATAAGTTTTGAGACTTAATTGAGTTTGAAATTAATTTAATTAATGAAATCAGGGGGCTTAATTGAAAAATTATCAAAGTACAGGGCTGATCTGGTAAATTTTGCAAGAAATTAACATCCAGGGACTGTCTTGTAAAATTCACTGAAATGAAGGGGTCCAATTAAAGTTTATCCAAGGGGTTTGATTACAAAACTTTCAAAACATCAAGGACCAAAACGCAAAATAACCTCAACACTGTTCATCTTCTTCACCCGAAAAAAAAGAAAACTGCTGCCTTTACTCCTGCATTAAAAACAGAGAGCACAGGACCGCATGGCATTCTAAGGGAGGATAAAACCAGGAAAAAAATGGCTGGAGAGGGGAGGAGAAAAGAAAAAGAAAAGGAGTGGACGTGTGGTAGCCGCTGGTTTTCTCAAAAAAAAAACAGAGGAGACGAACAAACAGGGAGGAAAGAAACGAAAAAAATCACAGAACCAGGGGAGAAACAGAACCAGGGGGCATAACCGAAAAACCACTGGTGATCACAGAACCGAGGGGCCAATGGAGAGCATGAACGAAAACAGAGAGGGGACCTAAAAACAGAGAAATAGGGAGAGAGCAAAAGGACAGCAGGTCTGCTTTGCCTTTGTTCTCAAAACGCAAGTGAAGTGCAGGGAAACGGCAAGCGTTGGTCAGCCTAATTATTCATCTCCAGCTACACACTCCAAACGATCGGAAGAGAGAATTGAGAAAAAACAGAGGAAGAAAGAGCAGATCCGAGGGCAAGAAAAAAAAACACAGGAGAAGAACCCTTATCTCCTCTGTTCAGACCTCCATCACCATCAACCATCGTTTTCGTCTGCGTCTTCGTCTTCCAATAATAGCACAAGAAACAGCTTAGGAAAGGAAGACCAGGGAAGACGCAGAAAAACAGAAATAGAGAGGAAGCAGCAGCAGTCGGGCAAGCCTCCGTCACCATCGACATCGTCTTCGCCTTCACCCCGCAGCTGCACCAGCCTCAACAGCTCTTCCATACGGTGAACATCTAGCACTCCACCATTGAGGCAGCTGTCTCATCTCAGCCACAAGGGGAAGATAAAGGGCAAATAGACGCAAACAAAAGGGAACGAAAATGAAAAAACAGAAGGGACACGAAGGAGAAAACCAGAACAAACACAGGGGATTAAGAAAACAGGCGAGGAGAACCAGTGAAGATAAGAAGAAACAGGGGAGAGTGTCCGGCCAACAAGTAACCCTCTTTCCCCCATCGTGCTCCTAAGGCCAGCGTCCACCGGCTCCTCAGTCGTAAGAAGTTTCTTCTCCGCCGTGAACAGCAAGCTGAATCGCCAATCGTAAGCACCGTCTCCCTCAGCCTCGCCATGTAAGTTCTTCAGCTTTCCTTGTTTTGTTAAATTAATTACCCGGTTATTGTTCCATGCATGCGTGAGTCACTCACGCATGCATGCAGCAGTGGCCAGCCGGGTCACTGGTTTGGACCAGTGGCCAGCCGGGTCACTGGTTTGGACCAGTGACCCGACCTTTTTTATTTTGAGACTGGGCTGGCTGGGTCCAGCCCAGCCCAGCCCATGTGGGCTGAGCTGGGCCCAACCCCAAAAAAATAGAAAAAATAAAAAAAACAAAAATAAATAAAAAATGTGTATGCATGAATAAAAATAATGTAAATTTATTGGTTTATTCACTGACGCCAGAGTCAGGAATAAAAATATCGGTTTAAATTTATATTATTTTTATTCATTGTATTTTTATTTTATTTAGCTAGAAAAATAAAAAAAATATATGTGCATGCATAAAAATAAATTTATTTTTTATTCGAATATTCACTTGCGCCAGAGTCAGGAATATTATAAACAAATCATCATAGCATAAACTAATAAACATTTAGCAATTTAAGACAAAACCAGCAATGCAGTCTGCCTTAGGCGGAACGTTTAAGGGGTGATAATATCTTCCCTTTTACGTAACCAATCCCGAGCCATAAAATCTCTGTTGACCAGTTAAGGTTCCTAGTGACCATAATACTAGGTGGCGACTCCTCAAACAAGATATTTTCCCTTAAAAGAACCTGATGCCAGAAATCTATTCTTTTTTCATATATCGAGAATTATTTGTGGGCCGCCGCGATGTCGGGTGCGACAAAACCCCCCTTGGTCTTTATTATTTTTATTTTTATTTTTTTATTGGTCTTTTTGTAAAAGTTTTATTTGTTTTCAATTTTATTTTTCAATCCAAATTTATAGTATATTATTTTTATCAATTTGGTCCTCATTCTTTTGATTTTTTTTCTCTATTGTTAAAGCTATTCTCTTTTCAATTTCATTCTTTAATCAAAAATTTATTTTTATTTTTATATCAATCTTGATTTTTATTTTTTTGATATTTTTTTGCATCCTTTTGCTAAATTGATTCTTCTTTTCAATTTCGCTCTTCAATCAAATATACAATTTATTTTGAATTTTAGTTTCGATCCTCATTGTTTTATTTGTTGTTTTTCTTTTTTTTTTTTAATTCTTTTGTATAATTGAAATTACTTTTTCAATTTCATCCTTCAATATTTAATTGATTGAAAATTGGGTTTCATGATTTTTCTAGATAGGGTGTTTCGAGTCTAATGACTTAGGTTATGTGTTTGAAAAGTTAACATAAGCTGATATTTTTATATATATAAATAATAGGCTTTGTGATTTTTATTTTTTTATATCGGATTACTCTGATCTCATGATCTGGGTCACGGGTTTAGCAGGATAGCTCAAGTTCTCTCATCCCTGATTACCGGGATTACAAGTTTGTCTTGCTAACTCGAGGTGACCATGACAAATTTTTTTAGGTCTTTTTTTACCTATTTCATACTTCTGTATTTATCGGGCTAAGAATTAAGCCACATCATTTGTCTCCTTTTAAAAAAAATAATTTTTTCTCAGGTTATCACGATCACTTTTTAAAAAGATTTGGTCCATCTACGGTTATTTTCTATTTTTTATCATCTAATTAAAATAAAGCCAATTTATTTGACTGAGTCAAGTCTATAAGGGTTTTTCTTCCCTTTTTAAAATGCATTTGCAACACCTTAACATCATTTTACATTAAAAAAATAGTATGGCCCCGCGGTGTAGCTCAGGTCAACACCTAGTAATATCTATTTTGTTATAATCTTCTTAAGTTTTGAGATATTTTAAACTTCCTAATCTATTTTTTCAAAATTATTGTTATTGCTTTGTTAACTCCTTTAAATGTGTATTGTAACATATATCTTTTTTTTATGGCTCTTATACCAAGTTTATTATTGAATCAAGATATAAGAAGAGATAGACTAAACCCCTATACAAGATAGAAACAAATTTTATTTGGATTTTTACCCAAAAAAAGACTTAAAAGAAAACTTGTACTATTCCGACAATGGTTCTTCCACAAATAATTTGGATGGGTGATATATTTCTTTGAATTTGATTTTTTGAAAAGATATCAACAAGGAAAAATAATTAGAAATTATTTAAAAAAAAACATGTGAATGGTTGAAATGCATTAAAAACATGTCTTCTGAATCTCTTGTTCTTTTTGGATTTTGGGAGAATATTTTGAAAAAAATGATCCACTTCGTTTATGACAGTTATCTTCTCTTTGCAATACTTACGGTACAAAGTCTTGTAAAAGGATTTGTGTACTAAGCTTATAAAGAAAAGCCGGTGTTTATGAAAAACATTTGAAAAACCACTTAAATCTAAAAGACTGTGTTGGGGGATTTTTAGAATCTTGGTCAAATTGAGAGCTGACTCGACCTTGAAACAATTTAAACCAATTAAATGAAAGGACTAGGTCAAGGTCCACACAAATAAGAAGGGATCATCTTGGGATTCATCTGATAATGAAATGAATAATCATCAGGGATCAATCTTAATTAAAGGAAAATGGATTATCTTGGGATCCATGAAATGAAAGGAAAAGGAGACCATCTAGGGATCCATCTTTGGATGTATAGGTCTCTATTTATTCCTCCTTTCTAAAACAAGTTAATTCTACCAAATAATAGCATAGTCAGTAAACTCAATAGCATGAAGTTTCACTTTATTTACTTCAAAGTAATGATGACAATAAAGATCAACTTCATTTTTTTCACTCTAAATAAGCTTTTGAATTGATTTTTCCTTAAAAAACCAGAATCTTCATTTTAATACTACCCAAATCTCTATCCAAACCATTCTAAAATCTCCTATGGCTGAATTGCTCAAATGGTCGAATTTTCCTAGGCCTTTGGTTTTTATGTGGCCAAAACCTACCACTATGGTTATCATTAAAATCTTTGGCCTCTTCATTAGTATTTTTGGCTATAGATTCTTTTAGAGATGATTTAGCTCATCTTGCAGACCTTTTTCCTTCCAAAATTATATGGTCTGACCCATCTTGAAAGCTAGCAACTTTGGTTCTCAAACTATCCATCTCACTTATTACCTTGACAAACCTTGTATTCCTTAACTCCAATTGTTGTTATATGGCCAAATAACCTCATTCAAGATTATTTATATCTTTTGATAGTGATGATTCACTCTTAGTTGATATTATCAAAAGTTGAAAATTAAGTTGGTATCAATATATATATTGATACTAACTCATGTGTGTGTATTCATATACCGCCTCACGTACTTACACTCAATAGATGTTATTTCCCTTGTGTTTCACATAAATTTTTTATTTTTCACTTTAATATACTCACATTCACCTTTCACCACTCAATTCTTAAGATTTCAGTTATTTAAGGAACTACTTCACAAAAAATTAAAGATTAATATATTAACAATGAAATCAAATAATGTAAAAAATCAAGAAGCAATAAATACTGAAAACTATTAATACAAAATTACAAATACAAAAACACGAGTATTAATACAAATTCATGTGAGATATGAATGACATGAAAAAAAAACTGAAAATTAAGAAATTAATGAAATAAGATTAAATAATTCAAATTAATAATAGAACCTTTAATTTTTTATTTTTTATTTTTGTATATATGGTGGTTGAAACTAAAAAAAGACATTGATGCAAAAACTATCTTTTTTTTAAGAAAACCTAAAATATCCCAAATTAAGATTTATCACCAAGAAACCTTAAAAATCAAGATTTTTCTTAGATATAAAACAAGTGACCAAACTCTATGTGTTTCTAAATCAAGATATGCGGCAAACCATAAAATTTTATTTCCTTGGCCTTTTTGTTAAAATTTTATTGGCTTTTAATTTCATCCTTCAATTAAAGTTCTTTATTTATGCTTTTTCAATTTCAGTCATCATTCTTTTAATTTCTTATTTCGTTCTTATTCCTTTTACAAAAGTTTTGTTTGTTTTCAATTTAGTCCTTCAATTAAAATTTCTTATTTTTTTCATTTTAATCCTTATTCTTTTGATTCTTAATTTATTTCCTTGGCCTTTTTGTTAAGTTTTATTGGCTTTCAATTTCATCATTCAATCAAAGTTTATGTTGTTTTATTTTTTTTAATTTCACCCTAATTCTTTTGATTTGTTTTTTTCTTTTGTTAAAACTATTTTTCAATTCAATTTAACCCTCCAATCAAAAAAATTTGTTTGCCTCTAATTATTATTTTTATTTTCACCCTTATTCTTTTAATTAAGATTTTTTTCTTAGATCCTTTTTTGTAATTGATTTTTTTCTTGATTTTATCTTTCAACATTTGATTTGTTAGGGATTGAAATTCGTATCTTTTTTATTTGTAGCGCTTCCGATCTAATGACCCGCACCACGAGTTTAAAAAGTTATTGTAGTTCAAAATCTTCTTTTTTTCTACATGTTTATATCAGTATCATGACCTAGATCACGGGTTATGCATGTCATTTTTGGATAGAATTTTTTTTAAAATTGTTTTATTTTTTTTATTTTTGAAGATATTATTCTCATCTATATTTTTTAATTTATACAAATAAACTTTATTTTTAAAAATAAAAATATTTATTTTTAAATAATATTTCTTATATGTTCAATCTCGCGTAATGGTTTTTTTAGGTTGCGAGTTTATTCAATTAGTTTCATTTGCCTTTCTATTTTTATTATTTTTTATTGATTTAAATAAATAAATAAATTTAGTAAATATAATATAATAAATATCTTATTTTATGTGGTTGAATATCTTAATTTATATTTATTTTTTATTTTTTATTATTAATAATTTTATTTCATTTATTTTCATAAATGAGCAAGGTGACATCAACCATTGTATTGTCACAAGACAACTATCATCCAACGAATGATGATGGATGGATGGAGTCGCCAACCTGAATCAGTCTTCTCCATTTGATGACGTTGATGATGATGATGCTGATGCTGATGATCATAATAATAATAATAATAATAATAATAATAATAATCCATTACAAGTTACAACTACAGATATACAGCCGTCTTTAATCCTGAAACGCTAGCACCAGCAAAGCTTGACCCAATCCATAATGACAAAATC
>Ga0325411_1010003_pt1 | contig 10051 bp, 8 predicted proteins | sample PopdelMetagenome_13_FD_206181 | JGI IMG/M metagenome (GOLD analysis project Ga0325411, IMG submission 206181) | Populus deltoides microbial communities from Bellville, Georgia, United States - Xylem-PdIQD-R4 | ecosystem: Host-associated > Plants > Phyllosphere > Stem > Wood/Secondary xylem...
GATATCAATTATATTTATCAATCGATTGTTGGATCGAGATAAAATTCTACGAGGAATCTCCTTACATATTGTTATATCTCATTTTAGAATTTTAGGGTAATCGAAGTTTAGAAAGATCTTACGAGACTGTCAATTGTGTTTTTATGATTTTGTTCAGAAATGTTAATTTATTGTGTTTTTTTTAGATAATTTTTTTTAAATTTTATCATTCAACAATAAATTTATTGGTGATTGAGTTTTGTAATTTGTTTCGATTTATTTTATTTTGGGTTATTATTATCTTATGACCCGGGTTACGGATTTAGAATTATTGATCCTCATAATTATTGGATGCCATAAAGTTAATGGCAGCATCATTGATTATCTGATGCCATTGTAAAAATTAATTATTGTTTGAAATTAACGACCATGTAAACTTCTAGTGGCCCTGAGGAGACTCGAACTCATGACCATTGAGAAGCAAACTCAAGACCTGACAAGTTAAGTTACCTCTTAGGTTTCCATATTTATTTTTACTCGGACAGATTGAGGACCCTTGATTCATGAAGACCTTTCCTTTAGTACATGAAATCAAGGTTGTTAATTCTTTTTTTTTTTGTATAGAATACCTAGTATATCTTGTTTCAATTAAAAAAACCAAACAACTAAGAAATTTTTTTATCTCGTTTAGAATTTTAGTTTGTTTCAGAAATTCCACTTAATTCCGTCCTAATTAAATATTTTTTTTTTGCTTTTTGTTTTTGTTAAACACTATTCAATTTTACGGTATCAATTATATTTATCAACCGATTGTTAGATCGAGATAAAATTCTATGAGGAATCTCCTTACATATTATTATATCTCATGTTAGAATTTTAAGGTAATTGAAGTTTAGAAAGATCTTACGAGACTGCCAATGATGTTTTTATAATTTTGTTTGGAAATATTTTTTTTAGATTGATTTTTTTTTTCAAATTTAATCATTTAACAATAAATTTATTATTAATTAAATTTTATAATTTATTTTAATTTGTCTTATTTTAGATTATTATCATCTCATTGCCCAATTATTTAACCTCATAATTATTGGATGTAAGTTAATGTCAGCATCATTGATTATCGGATGGCATTGTAAAAATTAATTACTGTCAACTTGCAATTGCTTGTGCTTCATGTCATGTACAAATAGGTGTCAAATTATCAGGCATGTACCTAATACACTTCTTTCTCCACACACAACCCAAAATGAAAGTTTTAGCAATGGAAAGTTTCTTTCTGGGGCCAGTTCTTCTATGCATGATCATATGGAGAATACTGTCAACCAGTCACAAAAGAAACAAAACCTTACCACCACCTGAACCCTCTGGTGCATGGCCTTTGATAGGACATCTGAGGATTCTCAATAGTCAAATTCCATTTTCCCGAATTCTTGGAGACCTGGCTGATAAGCATGGACCAGTTTTTTCAATCAGGCTTGGCATGAGACGGACGCTTGTTATTAGTAGCTGGGAATCTGTGAAGGAATGCTTCAAAACCAACGACCGAAAATTCCTAAATCGTCCGAGTTTTGCTGCTTCAAAATACATGGGTTATGATGATGCCTTCTTCGGATTCCATCCGTATGGAGAATACTGGCTTGAGATGCGAAAGATCGCAACGCAAGAGCTTCTGTCGAACCGCAGGCTTGAGCTGCTCAAGCATGTGAGAGTTTCGGAAATAGAAACATGTATGAAGGAATTGCACACGACTTGTAGCAATGGTTCCGTGTTGGTGGACATGAGTCAATGGTTTTCCTGTGTAGTTGCGAATGTGATGTTTCGACTAATTGCGGGGAAGAGATATTGTAGTGGTATTGGCAAAGATTCAGGAGCATTTGGAAGATCAGTCAGAGAGTTCTTTTACTTGGGTGGGGTTTTAGTAATTTCTGATTTGATTCCTTTTACTGAATGGATGGATTTGCAAGGACATGTGAAATCTATGAAGCGTGTCGCCAAGGAGTTGGACCATGTTGTGAGTGGTTGGCTTGTAGAACATCTTCAGCGTAGGGAAGAGGGCAGGGTGAGGAAAGAAGAGAAGGACTTCATGGATGTCATGTTAGAATCTCTTGCAGTACGTAGGTGATGATCCCATCTTCGGATACAAAAGAGAAACCATTGTCAAGGCAACTGCGCTGGTAAGTGAACTCACAACATTCTGTATAACATCCTCGTCAACATTATTGCATTTCTAATTGCTGATATTGTTTGTGCTCTGCAGAATCTTGTATTAGCAGGCACAGATACTACTTCTGTCACCTTGACATGGGCACTGTCTCTTCTACTTAACCATACTGAAGTGCTAAAAAGAGCACAGAAAGAGATTGATGTCCATGTAGGAACAACAAGATGGGTAGAAGAATCAGATATCAAGAACTTAGTGTACCTTCAAGCCATTGTGAAGGAAACCTTGAGACTATACCCTCCTGGCCCCCTATTGGTACCACGTGAGTCCTTGGAAGATTGCTACGTGGATGGCTATCTCGTTCCTCGAGGCACTCAATTACTAGTTAACGCGTGGAAGCTTCATCGAGATGCGCGAATATGGGAAAATCCATATGAGTTCCATCCTGAGAGGTTCCTTACGAGCCATGGATCAACAGATGTTAGAGGTCAGCAGTTTGAGTATGTTCCATTTGGTTCAGGGAGAAGATTGTGCCCTGGGATTTCTTCTAGCTTGCAAATGCTTCACTTGACGCTTTCCCGGTTGCTTCAAGGCTTCAATTTCAGCACCCCAATGAATGCTCAAGTTGACATGAGTGAAGGCTTAGGACTCACTTTGCCGAAAGCAACGCCATTAGAAGTTGGTCTTACGCCGCGCCTTGAGAATGAGATCTACCAACATTAGAGCATGTTTTTGCTGTCTTTTGTCTAAGAACTAGTGATCTGAATAAAAACTAGTGCATAAAAGATGTAAATTAAACTTCTATAAAAAATAAAAAATAGCCCTCGTGCTGAGTACGCATGGCTTAAGTCCAAAAACCACTTCATCTATGACCTCCTTTTCTGAAAGTCTTGCCCATTTTTAACTTTCAACTATCTACCATAGAAGCTACAAGAAATGTAATGGCTGAGGAATTTGTTGACCATCTTTTAATTCATTGCCAAAAGCAGTGTAGTATCTGGTCAAAATTAATTTATAGGCTGGTGGGGCTCTCTCTTGGTGTTGTCTTGGTAGTCTATCTGATTTTTTTCACTAATGGGAATTTTTGGTACATGGAGCATTTCAAAGAAAAGTCTGGACTATGATATTTTTTGCAATATCGTGGTCTGTTTGGCTTATGCGTAAGATCTCCTCTTCAACCATTAAAAAAAAAATGATGATTTTGATTGTATTTTCTTCTTAATCCTTACCACGCTTTGTGTGCGGGTTAAAGTATTATTCTCATATTTTCCTTATTGTGCAACTGATCTTTTGTTATTTGCTGGTGGCTTGATTAGTGGACAAATTGTCAGAAATCTCAGCCTCTTATTTTATGGTCGGCTCCTGAGCTTTCTACTGTTAAATGGAATGTTGATGGTTTCTCCTTTGGAGGACTTGGGTCCAGCAGGTATAGGTGGAGTCTTCCGTGATCACATGGGAATGGTTATGGACGTGTTTTCTATTTCAGCTGGGGTCAAAAACTCCAATAAAGCAGAGTTGATAGCGGTGGTAAAGGCATTAAGATTATCATCTTTGAGAGGTGATTTGTCCAACAATAAAATTATTATTGAGTCTGATTCTTCTAATGTTGTAAGCTGAATGAGCAAACCAACTTTTAGGCCTTCATATTTCCATGAGCTGTTCATCCTTTCTGCTCGCTTCTCTTCGACCTTGGGTGCTGTGTTTTTCTCTCATGTCCTAGGTGAGGCAAACCACTTTGCGAATGGTCTTGCTAAGCAAGGAGTCTCTCGAGTTGAAGAATTTATTGCATGGATATGATTGAAAGTATTCAGAGACTGTCTTATGGAAGTTTCTATGGTTCATATTCTTGCTATTCTGTGATCTGTGCTCTATAGCTTCAGTTTTCTGTTCTGAAAGTAGCTGGAGATGAGTATCAGAGTTTGTGTTGGGGAGATGATGCCTGCTGGAGGGGTAACCATGTTTTCAATAGCTATCCTTGGTGGTTCGTGTGGTATCTAGGGATTAGGCTAGTCTAGTTTTGTCTTTCGTGGGTGCTAATTAAAATTTTGTCTCTGTGGTTCTCCTTCCTTCCTTTTTGTTTTGCTCATCTCAGGTATTCTATGCCTTCTCAGGCCTTTTCACTCAGCTTGTATGTTAACATGTGCTTCTTAGCAGGGTTGGTCCACAATTTAATACCTTATGATCCTTTAGTCAAAGAATACATTGTATATGTGAAACTCTCTTGTATGGCTTGAATCCAAACTGAAATTCTATACATTTATAATTGAGAAGGAGATGGTCAATTCGGTTGCACGCCATTGAACACTAGATTATTTCTTGCCAGTCCACAAGGTTGCAGAGAAAACTAACTTCCCTGAGTTGTAGCTTAGCCATTGACGGTAGAAAACTTTGAGAGATTCTGGTTGAAACTCCGTACCGTTGAATTACTCTAGACCAAAAATACCAGGAGCAATGACAGTGGAGGAGAAGGTGTGATGTTGATTCAGTAAATCTACTGCATAAAGGACATCTTGTTGCACCCATACTGATGGGATTTCTTCGGGCTAGAAATCCCCTTTCACCAAGTTGGGAGCCATGCTTGTCCATATATTAGCTAGCTCTCTAGTTACTGTCACTCTTGGGAATAGAATTCTGTCTAATATCAAGCTGTAATTTCTTACAATATAAATCAATCTTGTCTTTGCTCGCTTTCCAAATCTTCTTATCTGACTTTACTTGAGATGATGCCTGTGATATATTGAACAATATCCTTCAAGTCCATAAATGTCTTTCGGTTATTTTAGTAATTGTATTTTGTAAGGCATAGTAAAATTTATAATGCAACCCTTGAATAAAATAACAAATACCTTCTCCACAAGGGCATTTTTGTATTTTCTTATTTGATAGATCAGTAGAATTACAACATTACCCTTACTATTTAAATTTTCTAACCTTGGTTTCAGGGGCTTGGTTGTAATTTCACCATGGTTTTTTTTATTATTATTTAGTTCTAAGGGTATTTTCGGTTTTTTACAAATAAAAAAATGAAAAAGTTGTTAATGTGTGTCTCCCATGCGTACTGATCAGCCGCTTTGTCACCTTTGGTAGTTCGTACAATTGGCTCTGGTGATTGTAACCTTGAATCTGCCGCATCATTTGATTCGTCTCGGCACTCTCTTTTTTTTCTGGTTGGCTCGTGTATGTCAGTTTGTGCCGCTTTGTTACTGTCTGGTGGTTCGTGCGACTGACTCCGGTGATTGTAATTGTGAATTCGCAGCACTATTTGATTCGTCTCGGCATCCTTTTTCTCTCTAGTTGCACGTGTGTTGTAGTTCGATGTGGTTTGACCTAAAATTGCTTCTTTTTTTCCTTCTCTTTCTTCCTCGAATTGTGTGCTGGCTATGCAAAAAATAATATCAACCCTTCAATTTATTTTTTCTTTTGAATTGGTCCTTCTTCTCTTATTGTTATTTGTAATTATTTTATTTACATTGATTATTTCTAATTAGATTTTATTTTTAATTTCATCCTTGGTAATTCGATTTTTTTTAATTTGTTTTCAAATTTAGCTCTTATTTTTTTAATCGACATTTGTTCTGTCTTGAATTATTTTCTTAATTGATTTGTTAATTTATCCAATTCCACCCTTAGAAAAAAAAATCATGACCATATTCAGGTAGAAAAAAATAAACCAGGGAGGTGTAAAGTGTGTTTTCCCCAACTACACTGTATTTGCAATAATTAATTGCTGATCTTATGAAAGATTATCAGTATTTGCAATAATTAATTGCCCAATTGACTCTCCAATGCAGATCCCCCCCACATCATGCTCAACAAGGTGAAAGGAAGGCCATTCCATTTGTCCTCCCATGGTGGCCGACTCCAATTCCTGGATTCAATCCTCAGGCTCTCAGCCAACAATGATATGTCCCTTCAGTGTTCTCTTACCATGACTTAGGCTCTTAGGTCAAAAGTCATAGATTTGATTTTATGCAGCATTGCTAGATAACATGCTTGGCTAAATCCATAATCACAATCTTCTTGTGCCTTCAGAGTGTTTTAACCCACATATGAAGTTTAATAATATATTTCAATTCGTCAATTGCTATTTAACTTTGTTTTCTTTTTATAGCATTGTTTTGCAAGGTTAACTTCAAGATTCTGGTACAAGAACGAAGAAAATAGTTTGAGCTACCAAAATATTCCTTTCCAAGCTCATGACTTTTTAAACAAAAATAGCTGTAGACTAATACCATAGCACAACCCTACAGCATATCCTATAACATGTTTTTCCACTCACACATATATGGCTTTGCACCCCTTATTCAAGTGCTTAGACAACAACATTTACATCCAGGAGATATTGCAACAATAATACTATAGTCCATAATCATCATTAAAAAAAAAGTACAAAAAAAGCATCAGTTGATTACATTTATGCCCCATGAGAACAGAATGACCGGTAGGATGCTAGAAATGTCTTTGTTGGGTTTGCTTTATGTGTGCTCCTTTGCTTTCATCTGACCTGCGAGTTGATCGTGTCCTTGTGCTTCCTGAGCTGGAGTTCTGGTAAAAGTCTGAACTATTGGATAACTTCCTCAGACGAGAGCTGAAGCTAAGTTCATTGCTAGTTTGCGTATTGCTCTCAGATAAGCTTGCGTCAAGAGAAGACTCATAGCCCATTGTCTCAAACTCCTACAAGAAATGTCCATTCTGTCAGTATTTTCCTTACAAGGTTGCATAGAGCGCATGTCATAGGATAGACATTTTCGGATTGGATTTTGTCAAGGAGCATTGTCTGCTGACCTTGGATTTTTTCTCGGCACAATAGGGTGTTAAACATGGATTTAAATCCTTGAGAAGCATGTCATCTGGACTACCCGGGGTTGCACCATCGCAAGAGCTAAATTCCTGAATTGTTATTGACAGTTTGTCAAGGAAGAAGAGCTAAGGGAAAGACAGTTTGAATCAACAGGCATATAAAGTTCGTAAAGCAGAACTTAGAAGCAGATCATGGCATTTCCGGTACACAACATTTCAGTGCTTAACCCACAAGAAAACTTCAACAATTTTTCCAAATGGCCTTCACGGTGAAAATAGTAGAATTCAAAAATATCCTACTCTTTTACTGTAAGTTTAATAGAGTGATCGAACAATTTGAAAATGAAATTTGATTTAAACCAGGTCAGTTCGAGTACAGCCGGTATCCTCCCCACAGATTTGAAGACCCACCCCACCTGGTGTAATGAACACTGATGCTTCTATCTGGGATTAAGAGTCATTCTTTTGTATATGAGAAAATGTGGATAGAAGGCAGGTCCAGATGAGATTATTGATTTTCTATTTATGATGTAAGCAATGTTTCAAGTGAATTATCAAATTATAACTTCATTCTAAAAAAATAAACAAATAAATAATTAAAGGAAACTGTGGCTCCTTGCTAGGAAATGAACACTGATGACCTATAATCTTAATACTACAACACACTTAGGAGAACTCTGAAAACTATAATAACTTGTTTGGAGGAGAATTCTGTCAACTATAAGTTAATATCTGAAAAGGAAAACAGCACACTTACCAAGGAATTAGCAGTTTCTTCATGGTCATATGATGGTGTTCCTGGTGAGCTGCCAGGATATTGGATGCATGCCCTTGCATATTTATCTGCCTTCACCTTTTCAAGAAGAAAATTATTAACAATTGCACACCCCAAATACCATCATAAAGCAGCACCTTCTTCGAATTTGAAGATATTATCTACACAAATGTGGCAAATAAAGGAGAAAAACAACTGCAAAATTCAAACCTTTTGTCCAGAAAACGAAATCAATCTATTGACCGTGCATAAACACAATAGCTGCAATAATGTTCAACATGTAAAATGATCTATAATCTAATTCTATTAAGAGATATACTAGACATTAAATAAAGAACCTTACAATTTGAACAGCATTGATTTTAGCAATCTCAAGATGAATCTGATTTTATACTAACATTGAATGTACTAATTAAGATGGAAAATCACATAGAGCTAGCATATGAATTACTGGAGAACCTCAATGCTCATTTATGCAACCAAAGTCTGCATTCATAAGACTGTCCCATACACTAGAAAGCAGGGAACTTGTACATGCAAAAACTTTAGGTTTCATTTCAACCACAATTGACAAAAAAAAATTTCAAAACATCAACTCAGAATAGTAGAACTTGAATGAAAACACTTAAAATCACTAAAACATGGAAAACTTTTCAGGTTAATACCTCAGCAAGATCCTCTGCAAGGTATTGCAATTGACCTGTAAGGGAAGTGACCTGCTTCTGAAGAGTTGGAATGAGTTGTTTGGCTTGCTTCAATTCTGATCCTTGCTGCTCCAGTAACTCTTGAAGTTGAGAATTCATTGTATCAGGAAAAAGTATTGAACTTTTTAATGACCTGATCTCTTGTCTTTGATTCAAGCACAAATCTTTCAACTTCTCAACCTACAAACCAAAGAACAAAAGCACCAATAATACAAAAACCAAAACCCAAAAAGGAAAAAAAAATCAACAAAAACATTACTTGAACTCCACTTACTTCCTTGTTCTTGTCTTCAAGCATCAACTTAAGCTTATGAATCTCCAACTCTTGTTCTTTATTAGCACTCAAAAGCTCTCTCTCACTCTTCAAAACCATAGCTAAAGTCCTTGTATTACTATTCACTTTTGCCTCCGTCAACGCCTTCACTCCCTTCATCTCCTTCTTATTTTCCTTCCCAAATAACTTCTTCTGCAGCCCCATAAAAGCAGTCCCTTTCCTTGCAGTCTTTTTCAAGTCCTCAGCTATTAAATCCGATGGAATCACCAACCCCACACCCTTACTTGATGACCCTTTACTCGACGTGGAAGATACTGACTTCTTCTCCATGAATTTCTTCACCATTGTGCTTAAATTGTGATCATTTCCATCGTTTTTTACCTTGATTTTTGACAAATATGCTGGTTTGGACTTGATTATTGCGCGTGAAGTTGAGTGTTTGTAGCTTAGCTCAGTGGATGAAGATGGGTCTGAGAAGTAAGAGGAAGTTGAGGACCTTGAATCGTATGAATTGTAGCGGGAAGCCATTAAAGATTGAGTCTTTAGGACAAGGAGAGAAGGAGGGGAAGAACAAGTTAAGAGGACACCAAGAAAGGTGGGGTTTTTGTTGTGTCTGAAAGGTCAAGGACAGATGGCAAAGTGGGCGTGATTGAGTGAGAGCCGCTGTCTGAATTCAAATTTTTGTCTTGGCTTCGAAAGCGCGGGATGTTTTAATGCTAATAATTAGTAGTGAAATTCAACTCTAATATGATGTTAGTTGAATGAATTATTTACAATTGCAATATGTTAATTAAAAATTTGAGTAGAGATCACTGATATAATAGAATGCTTATTTTGCAGTTAAAAAGTGTTTTTGAAATTTTTTTAAAAAAATTCCTTTAAATTAATTTTTTATGTTTTTTTTATTATATTTTTTTAATTAAATTTTAATCATTGAAATAATAATTTTCATTTAGAACTTTTCTTTTATAATAAAAAATAGATAATTAGTATTTTATAAATTTTGTTTTTTTTAATGTTATTATGTAAGATTTAAACTCCCAAAACAAACTAATTTTAATCGGAACTAGTAGACATAAATAACTGTTTAAGATATAATCAAAAGAGATCAAGTTTTAATTTGTTAAAATTGTTACAAAAATACTCTAATTGTTTTTTTATTTTTTTAAAAAAAGTAGACATATTTGACTCTTTTTATGGTTTTGATTCTCATGTTTGAATCTTCAAGTCCATGTTGGAGAAAATATGAGATTATTGCCATGTGCCAGCTAAGAAGGTTGAAAAATGCGAGGGATCGAGGTTTAGAACAAACTGCATGCATGTATGAAGGATTAAGGGACTTGTCTTGGTGAACTGAT
>Ga0325411_1010004_pt1 | contig 10050 bp, 1 predicted proteins | sample PopdelMetagenome_13_FD_206181 | JGI IMG/M metagenome (GOLD analysis project Ga0325411, IMG submission 206181) | Populus deltoides microbial communities from Bellville, Georgia, United States - Xylem-PdIQD-R4 | ecosystem: Host-associated > Plants > Phyllosphere > Stem > Wood/Secondary xylem...
GCATGTCAATGCTTTTATGTTGTTCGAATGACGTGTGAGGCGTTGTCGGGCAGCCAAATTCTAGCTTCTACAATAGTGTTTTAATTCTCATTACATCACCTTTATTTTTGGACGTCGCGTGTGGCAAAACAAATATTAGATTTTGCACTGGTGGTTGTTTCTTTTTCTCTTTCTTCTTTTTTCTCCTTCTCGATTTCAAAGCTTTCCCTGCATATTTTCAAAGCACAAACTAAAAGAGGTGGTGCTTTTGTCGTGCACCACCTCACAAAACACTATTTATTTTAATAATTGTTTTTTTTTGCCTTTGTTTGTTTTCTTTTCTAAATCGATTTTTATTTCTCTAATTTCATACTTCAACATTTAGTTTATTGAGAATTGAGTTTCATAATTTATTATGGTTTGCTTTATACGTGGTTTGATCGGTCTCATGACATGTATAATGAGTTTGACGAGTTAATTCAGTTGACTCGAGTTTTTTTTTCTTTTTTTAATTGATATTTTTTTCCAATTTCATCATTCAACATTAGGTTGATCGAGAACTAGGCTTCATGGTTCATCTTTGTCTGCTTTCTACGAGGTTATCTTGATTTCATGACTCGTGATGCAGGTTTGGCGGGTTAACCTGGATGATTCAAGTTTTTTTGTGTCCTTTTCTAATTGGTATTTTTTTTAATTTCATCATTCAGCATAGAGTTGACACGAGTAAGGCTTTATGGTTTATTTTGGTTTGTCTTCTATGAGGTTATCTCGGTCATATGACTCGGGCCACGTATTTTATGAGTTAACCTGAGTAGACTTAGGTCATTTTATTGTGTTCTAGATTGATTTTTTTTCAACTTCAACCTTTAAGAATGAGTTTATTGAAAATCAGGTTTTATAATTTATTTTGATTTGTTTTTTATGGGATTATCACAGTCTCATGACCTTAGTCACGAGTTTGGCAGGTTAACTAGAGTTGACTTAGGTTATTTTTTTGTTTACTTTCTATAAAATTATCCCGATCTCATAACCTAAGTTATGAGTTTGACAACTTAACTCATCTCAAATCTTTTGATTTTTTTTAATTATATTTTTTCAATTTTATTCTTTAATATTGGGTTGATTGGAAATTAAGTTTCATAATTTATTTTGATTTGTTTTATATATGGTTTTTATGCTCTCAAGATCCTTGTCGTGAATTTAGTAGGTTAACTTGGGTTAGTCTTGAATTTTTGTGAATGAAACAATATTTTTACTGGTCATTTTGATTGTCTTTGGACTCATCAAGTTGAACAAGTCATATTAGCCTAACCTCTATATGGTTTAATTTTTTTTTGTAGAAAAATATTAGTAATGCCTAGATGTTTCTTTTGTATATTTTTTTAAAAAATTGATTTGATTCGCAGTGTAGCGCAGGCTAATGATCTAGTTTATAATAAGTCTAGTTATTTTATGCATAATTTATCTAGGTTTTAACTAATTAATTGCCTCGCGCTACGTTGCCAAGTAAAGCATATATTTTTCTTTATATCGCTATATATATATATATATAGGCATTACTACATGTTTCTAGCAGTAAAAAAAACAATTAATTGTAAACTCAAAACTTCATATACATGTTAAATAAAATAGATTGATGATCATATGCGCTATAAAATATAAATAAAAATATTGATGCTAGCTAAATATTAAACTGTTAATCTGAGAGACAAACATAGGTAAGAAATTCGTTCTTAATTGACATGGTGACTTAATAGTTCTAAAAGCAACTCGGTTGATCGGTAAAAAACTAGCTTGACTAAAAAACAAATTCAAGATGAATTTTTTTCTTAAAATGGAAGGTGACAAGATCTTGGATCAACCCAAGTTAATCCCAATTAATCTACTAAACTCATAACCCGGGTTATTTACCAGACTTGGCTTTATAATTTTGTATTTTTAGACTTTTTTTCTACATATTTATAATTTTATATAGTAGTAAAAGACACTCGCCTGAAAGCAACCCAGTAAAATTTAAGAAAAAAAAACCATGGTTGGTTGCAAGAAAAAGTAGAAAAGAACACTTGCTAATATTTTTAAAATAATGCTATAATTTTATTTACAAAGAAAGTAAAAATTGAATAGTGTTTAATAAAATAAAACCTAAAATATATTCTTAATTATTTTAAGTATTTAATAAATTAATACATCATTTTATATTTTAAATAAATTAATTTAAACAAAATTAGACTGAAATTCATGAAATAGAATTCAAATTAGGCCATAAATGCAAGCATGGTTGCCTAATAAGCCTGGTCTATCATAGATATGGCTATGCATGCACACTCAACTGCTGATAAGTCACTTGTTATGGCATATGCTGCTTGATTATCACTAAAAAATAAAAAATTAATCAATCAAATTTAAAAACATTTCCCAGCTCCTGATCTACTTTCTTCATGCATGACGAAGGTCAAAGAATATCTTAATAAAACTCTTATCAAAAGAAGCTCGTTTACACAAAAAAAACAACTTTTTTCATGGTTGGAATCTTAGCCAACCAATAACGCTCTTTCATTTATTGTTTTCCAGTGACCCTTTCTCTCATCTCTCAAACTATAAACTAAGATAAAAACAAAATAAAGTTTAGAATAAAACATTTGATCCCCAAATTAAAGGGACTAAAAAGAACTTTGACAAAAACCCGAAGGTTAAAGTTAGCAAAAATACGGAGGGGGAATTTTTTTTATATATAATAGGGATGCTTCCTTGTGCTTTCTTTAATTTTGATCTTCTAATTTTTAATATCGTGAAAAAAAATAAAATTAACTAATTTTTTGCAAAATCAATAACCAATATAATGTCGTGAAGACAATGATGCTGAGACTATTGAATGTTGAGGTGACTGAATTTATAAGGATAGAGCCTAGATTTGTGGTAAAATAGGGGGAGAGCTGCTGTTTTTTGCAATGAAAGAAGAAGAAGAAGAAGAAGAAAAAGGGAGATGAAGCTGCTGTCAGTTACAACACTTATATATTTACAGACAGAAACTAGTGATAGAATAATTTTCTTGGTAATTACGTTGGAAAATAATGATGTTTCATTTTACCGATGAAATCACCGGCATATATTTTTTTAATTATTTTTATTCTATTGGCAATTTGATATATCGTTAACTACTGAAGGGAAATTTTTCGTTTGTAATTTCTTTGGGATTTACGGATGGATATTTTATGTCGCTATTGTCATTGAAACCTTTCCCGATCATTTGCCATACCTACGTGCAAGAACCCAGATCCAAACTAAAGTATATATATGACACTTGGTCCAGAATGGATGAAGGAATTAGGGAGTCTAAAAACCTGACTCTGCTGCATGGCCATAACCATCGATCGATCACCAGCTATATATCAAACACACAGCCACTGAAATGAATAAAAAATAACTCCATGATGGGACTGCGTGCCTGGCAAATTAGATGCTAGTGCTTGCTGCATTGAATCCTTGAAAATAATTCACCAAGAATAGTTGAGATCAGAATACGTGGTAATATGATCCTGTCCAGAGTGTGGGGAAGGTGGCCACGCAATCCACATAGCAAAACACCTGTGCATTGAAACTTGAAAGCTCTCTCCCTCCCTCCCCAAATGCAAGGTGACCTTAAGCCACTAACAGCAAGGGAAGATGGGATTCGACAAGGCATACTTTGATCCTCGATTTACTCTATTTTATGCTTCCGTGGAGAACACGATTAATTATAGCCACCACAAACTCTAGTTCAATGAACAACTCCATTGTTATTATTATTATATGGAGCAATCGATCAGATACATCTGGAGCAGAATAGGCACTCCATTTCAGCCACAAGTCCCTGGTATCTGGTATCTGGTGTCACAGCTGTTCAGGGCACTGACTGTGCTTCTTCCTAGCTATATATTAGTGCATGAACAGGAAGATGAAGTGGGTGGTGGTGCATGGTGTCCTTGTCATGCGTTATTATATATATCCACCCAAGTAAGATGGCATTTCATAAATAATGCCATTAGTGGCTGTAATCAAAGCCTTGTTGCTTATCCAACCTCCTTTTATACGTCACATGTGCTTCTGCTTTTTCAAATGGCTTCCCCTCGTATTCTTCTTCTTCTTGGTTCTTTTTTTTTTTGGGATAAATGGTATCATTCAAATGCGAGAGCAGTCCGTTGAGTTTGCCTAAAAACCTCATAACTCAAAACCTTATTTGAACCGGGTTTTAATTTAAAAAATAATAATAATATTATCAGGTTAAACTTGTTTAATCTAATTAAACCTAACTAAATTAATGTTGAGGATTTAAAAAAAAATAATCAAACAAAATAATATTATCTTGATAAAAATAATTAATTCAAATTAATTGTCCTTATAACCCAATAATCCAAAACTTTTTTCTTTTTATCATTTTTTAAACCTAATTAATCTAACATATTTATAAGAGAGAGAGAAGTATATCAAGTATTTTAATAAGTAAATGTACAAGTTTCATTTAAATTAGATCAAACACAAAAACCAGGTAGAGTTTTCCAGACAAAGAAGACTAGGCAACTTAGTGGAGGACTAGACAATTGCCCCTCATTTCAAGTTGGACCAAATCTTTTGAAAATGCAAGAAAAAAAAAGTGCATGCTTCATTAATGTGTTTTCTAGTAGAAAAAAAAACCTAATTATGAATTCAAATTTCAATGCATATATTTAATAATAGATTGAGAATTCTATATGTCAATAAATACTAAATCAATAAAGATTGAAGATGAAGATCAAAAACACAAATTTTCTTTGATGTGTTTTCCAGACAAAGAAGACTAGGCAACTTAGTGGAGGACTAGACAATTGCCCCTCGTTTCAAGTTGGACCAAATCTTTTGAAAATGCAAGAAAAAAAAAGTGCATGCTTCATTAATGTGTTTTCTAGTAGCAAAAAAAAAAAAAAATTAATTATGAATTCAAATTTCAATGCATATATTTAATAATAGATTGAGAATTCTATATGTTAATAAATACTAAATCAATAAAGATTGAAGATGAAGATCAAAAACACAAATTTTCTTTGATGTGTTTTCCAGACAAAGAAGACTAGGCAACTTAGTGGAGGACTAGACAATTGCCCCTCATTTCGAGTTGGACCAAATCTTTTGAAAATGCAAGGAAAAAAAAGTGCATGCTTCATTAATGTGTTTTCTAATATAGCAAAAAAAAAAAAAAACCTAATTATGAATTCAAATTTCAATGCATACATTTAATAAAATAGATTAAGAATTCTATGTGTAAATAAATACTAAATCAATAAAGATTGAAGATGAAGATCAAAAATAAAAATTTTCTTTGATGTGTTTAATTGGCAAAATCAAGAATCTAAGTAAGATTATTATTTTTTTTAATATAAAATTTGGAGCAAACTTTGAAATAATAAAATAAGAGTAGTCCTTTTTTTTAAAATAAAATAAACAAGACCCTAGCCAAAACATGGAAGAAATACAATCAAGAAACAACACAAACTAAATATTAAAAGAATATATCCTGATAATAGCACAAACTATGATACCAGCTGATGCAAACACCTACGTACTAGGATATACTAAAATCATATTTGAATTATTTCCAACTTGACCTAACAAGAATCTGCCTTGGAGAATCAAAGTTATACCCAATTATCACTCTCACTCTATGCTTGTAAAGAGACACGAACAAGTAGTAAAAAATCACTACAAAGTTAATCACTCATTCCAAAAGTTTATAAGTTCAATCAAGAAATTAGTATGAGAATCACACAAAAAATAAAAATAATATTGATTTTTTTTATTAAAAGTAGTCTTTTTTGTTTTTCAAAAAGTCTTTATATTAGAAAGAATTCTAATTCTTATAGGATCTCCCTGACAAATATGGATAAACCTAATAAATAATAATAATTCAATAAACCTGGATTTAAATAAAATTCCTAATATTTATAAAAGGCCTAATTATATTTAAAATATAAATAAAACAATAGCCCAACTAATTTAAATAAGACTAAAGTTATTTTTGTAATTTGTTGGAAGAAACGAAGGACAGGTTCAAATGCATGGTTCTCTCTCATCTTAATGAATTAGAAGGTGTGCCATATATTACTGAAAAAACATAAATTTATACTTTCCAATGCAATAAAAATCATATTAAAATTCTTTTTGTATCTCCAGTAATGACCAAAACAGTATAGAAGTGTCAAAATTGACAAATTTAAATCTTCTTATTCTAATATTTTTGTAATCTATAAATGCCCACCTATAAAACATTCTTGAACATTAATTAAATTAATCAAGACTTCTTATACATTATTTAATATCTTCTTGAAATTCATCTTAGTCCATATGTCTTGAAGAAGTCCATTGAAAGTCTTTTTAAACATCTTAGCGCTAAGTCTTTTCACAAGACCAACTAGAACCTCTAACGGATCTTAGTGTTGCTTAGATCGTATCATGGAGACTTTTTTGTTCATCATGTTATTGCTTTAAATTTACATAAAACTACATTGATCTTAGTAAAAGATGTTTTATATGTGCATAGTTCTAAGTTCATGTTAGATAAAAGAATTTTGAATATAGTTTTTCTTAGGATGGTTCGAGACAAGGTGGTATTTTTTATATTTTAGCTTGGAATGCCTTTTATTTTGTGATTTTTTGGATGTTAAATTCCATTATATGAGTTACTTATTATTAGCATTGGAAGAACATAACATTATGGCAGGGTAATGTTTCACAATTTAATGAATCTTATACTTATTTGATATGATGGTTAAAATCTTAACAACTTATCAATGGGTATAATCCTTTGGTGGCAAAAAGTTTTTCAGTTTAGGCATGGATCTTATTTGGACATTTTATTTGGGTTAATGGATTTATGTTCTTAATTTCATACTGTAGGTATTGGTAGGAATTCATTGAAACTTTAACATGGGCTTATAAACATACACCTTTGGATAATTTGATATGATAAAAAAATAAACTGATAGCTTTTTTCATTGTGCAAACAAGATTTGTTAGGAAATTGGTTGATTAGTTATCCAGGCTTGAAAGTAGGCTCAAAGAATAAATCTTGTTGAGTTTTTACTATCATTTATATATATTGATACTAATAATACATAATGTAACTTGTTAGTCCAACAATTATTCAAATTTCCTAGAACTCCTAGTAAGACTTATTGGAAAACCCATTATCAAACTTGATTAATAAAAAAAAGGAAACAATAAATTTATATTGACCTATTTGGTTTTGTACCTATGAAAAGATAGTCTAGTATCCAATAAGATGGAATTGTTTTTTATTTGATTTATTATTCATTATCCCACACCTTATGATCATTTTTAATGTATATTTGAATCTCATTAACAAACAAAGAAAAATACATATGTTATACATTTCTTCTTTCTTTTTTAAACTAACTTCATTTCAGAGATTTTGTCTTTAGCTTAAATGAATAATTTAAGATTTATCTAACAATTGAGATGAGGTTGATTGATATATTCAATTCACTTTAATTTTAAGGTCATTTTATATTGAGAAAAACTTTCATAAAGACTCAAATCAAGCAAAAATAATTTACTTAAAAAATAAAAAAATATTTATATGTGTGTATTTTTTTTAATCATTTTATGTCACTGACAACCTTGTTTCTATTTTTGGAATAAAAAATAAGAAGAATGGTTCTAATTAAATACAACAATTACTTGAGTAAGAACTCTTGTATCATCACTTTGAATAAGTACAATGATTAAAAATCCAAAGAAAGGCTTATCCTTTTATCAAAATAAATATAGAAATGAGCTAAAAGGAAGAAAAATCTTTTAATTTAGAGTTTCTAACTTTGAGTTTTTTTGAAGTCCGGTCACAGGATTTGAATATTAAGTATAAATCATAACTTTAATATTTTTAATCTATTTCATATTATTCATGCTCCAGATACTAGAATAAATATGTGATGAAGTTAAAAACCATCTCTGTCAAGATGAAATGATAAATCTATTTTTTATATTATCAATAGAACCCATTATAACAAATCGCACATTTATATTTTATGATCTAACTACCAAAATAGAATAACATAAAATGGGTTAAAAAACGAGTTCAAAATGCTTCATTTTGTATTGAAAAGCTAGAATTGAATTATTTTATAAATTTAATTCATTTAAATTCCATCCAGTAAAACAAAAGAATTATAAATCTTCAAGATGATAAGTAGGAATACAGTAAATAGAGATATTATAACATTTATCACAGAAGTAGTTCTCCACTCGAAGCTACTTTACCAATTTTTAAATTTAATGATTTCAATAAATCCCTTATAATAGTGTGTCTTGAACTAGATATAGAACTCTGATCAACACTTTACGTAGCCATAAATTTCTATTTATATTAATTAAAATTTGTTAACTTTGTATATCATTTTGTTGTAAATAAATGATGTTATCATAGTTCCCTTTTGCTATGGAAATTATTATTATTATTATTATTGTTATTATTATTATTATTATTATATAATAAAAACAACAACCTTAGTCGCCTTCTCTCTTAGCACCTTTTTTTTCTTCTCATTTTAGCCTTTTTTTTATAAAAAAAAATCTTGTCAAGGTGAGGGAAAAGAGGGGAAACAAGAACACTTAGAAAGCACATTACACCAAAGAATTGCATGCTTCATCTGAGAAGGATGAATCGCTCCTAAAAAGGGATTGATTGATTGATTCCCAATTGCTTAGACTATAGGTGCGATGATTTAGTTCAAGTCTAGGATGACTTAAATTGCACCAAAGAAAAATAATAAAAGAAGCATTTGACTTCTTTATACATAATTCATTTGGCTCGAGGAGATATACATAATTCAATTGGGTCATTGCAATTTACAGGTTGGGTGTCTAATTGTCCAGAAGATAATAATAGTATCTTGTACCTAAACTAGTGGCTCATTTTTTATAAGTACTAGGGAAGAGGATCGAAACATTCTATAGAAAGACACTATTAAGACAAAGATAAGTTGTCAATAACATAAATAAGGTAGGAAGGGTAGTTGGTCAGATCTAGTATGGATCGTATATGGATGAAAGTTAGAGTCGGTATCTCTTCTAGGGTTCCCTCGTCTGGGATTCCTAAGGAAAAGGATCAAGTTAGCCCTTACGAATCTCAATTTCAATTTTGATTCCCTCATTTTCAAGCTTTCGCAAACAATAAAAACCAATTTATTTTTATAAAATTGAGCATCAATTCAATGTTATGATGTTGTTGTAAGACCACAATACTATTATAGAAAACAAATCAAAACAGATTATGAAAGTCAATTTAATAGATTATGAAAGTCAATTTAATAGATTATAAAAGTCAATTTTACATCAATGTTATGTAAAAGGATGATTGAAAAAAAAAATTCAATGACAAAAAAATTAAAGGACTAAAAAAAATTACAAAACATTGTTCTGATGAATAATGTTTTGTGAGGTGATGAACAATAAATTCACCATCTTTTTTAGTTTTTTTTTTGGAATTGTAATTGTAATTGTAATGTAATTATGAGTAAACCAACTCATAATTGGGTAAAAAAATCATAATGATCAACCAATATCACAAAGCAAAAGAGGGAAAAACAAAGTCCAAGTTGGGATGATAATTTCACTCAAATTAGATAGATATTGACTCAAATAGACCTAAAAAGACAGGAAATTCTTAGACTTGATCAGATTTTGGGTAAAACTTGAAGGCAAAAAAATTGAGTTCGAGTTGGGTATGGATATTGGTTTATCTGACCCGAAATAAATAAATAATCTTAAAACCAAAAAAATTACATATATATCAAGTTAATTGTATACTAAATAGCATTAAATTATAGCATTCGAATTTGGGTTTTAAGTTGGGGTTTGGGTTATGAATATCTGACAGGTACCTAAAATCCAATCAAGTTGGGTTCAGATATCAAAAACTTTTATTTTAATTTTAAGTTCAGAGAGTATAAAACTCTATCTATGGGTATCATTGTCACTCTAGGTCCAAAGATTTGATTCCAACAATTCAAATGATAATTCACCACTTTTTAAGTTAAAAAA
>Ga0325411_1010006_pt1 | contig 10049 bp, 4 predicted proteins | sample PopdelMetagenome_13_FD_206181 | JGI IMG/M metagenome (GOLD analysis project Ga0325411, IMG submission 206181) | Populus deltoides microbial communities from Bellville, Georgia, United States - Xylem-PdIQD-R4 | ecosystem: Host-associated > Plants > Phyllosphere > Stem > Wood/Secondary xylem...
GTATCCGTCTATATTTCCGTCGGTGGGTGGTTTTTTTTATTTGCGACAGAATTAGCAACGGAAATGGGATTTACCGACGACTGTTATACCGACGGACGTGATCCATCAGTGACTCCGTCGGTATTATTTTTACAGATGGATTTCATTGCTGTCACCGACGGAATTAGTCCGTTGGTGAAACTGGATAATGTTGTAGTGCTCCATGAACTTGTCTTTGTTTCCATACATGTGGTTATTAGCTTCATTATCTAGGTACCACATGTTCTCTTTGTCTTTCATTCTCTCATCATGGACTAGTAGTAGAGTGACTTCCTTTTCTTTTTCTATCACAAGATTTACATTCTCCTCAACCATATTGGTTGGACTCCAGCAATCCCTAACATAATGACCTGTCTTTTGATAATTATAGCATTTAACTTTTGATTTGTTAAACCTGTTGTCAAATCTGGATCTTGAATTGCTACTACCAGTTAAACCGATTGATCAGTTCCCTTTATTCGGTCGACCATTTGATTTGTTGAGGCTTCCTCGACCTCTTCGACCTTTTCTTTTAAATCCTCCTCCTCTTTGTTGCTACCTATTTTTTGACCCATGTTTTTGATAAATTTTCAGAAAAGCCAAAAATAGCAAAAAAACGACAAAAACCCTAAAAAAATGCATGTTTGACTATTTGGTCTATGAGCTTTTTTGTAAAACAAGTCTCATGTCAAAACAAGCGACTTTATAATACTTAAGTTAGTAAAGTAACTAATGAGGGAAATATCCATGGGGTGAAAAGGCTAACAAATATTGCATTGTAATATGTGCCATTGACTTTTGGGAATTTGCAAGGTGCAAGGACTTGTCATGCAAAATCCTTGTTTGGCAAGGATATATTTTTTTGTTATGTTTAGCTAATTAGTAAAATGGTTTTTCTTCTCCTGTTGCTTGGGCTTAGCTCGAGTGCTAGGAGCTTTTTTTGTGTTTTTCTTCTCTTATTGTTCGAGCTTGGCCTAAGCGGTAGGAGTGTTTCTTATCTTACTGCTTGGACCTTTTTTTTTTCCTACTTTATTTTTTGGCACTATTATTTGCCTCCATGTCATTTAAATTGTTCATGTTTGAAAGACTTGACTAATAGATGTAAGAAAATACTTATTGTTTTATACATGTGATTTTACCTTCTCATGGTTTTTGATAATGTGCTTTCTTATTAATTTTGTTAATTTGCCAATAAGAGAGATGGAAGTTTGATGAGTTTAATGCTAATAAGAGAGATAGTAGAAAATATTATTACGTAGAAAATGAAGAATGTTTTGTGTGAAAGTAGTGTTAAAACATTATATAAGGAGATATTGCATGGAGACATTGAGATTTCTCTTGGAGACATGGAGATCTCATTATAGAGATTTTATTAGAGATATGAAAACCTATTGAAGGCATGGAGAATTAGTTTGGAGAAATTAAAGATTATCTGAATTTATTTAATGCATCATAAGGATCTTTCCCTATTTATTCAGGTTGCATTTCATTCCTTGCAAATTATTGGAGGTGACCCTTAGCCATTAATATTTCTATCTTCTTTTTTAGGGCATGACATTCCTTAGTATCATGATCGTGGTCGTGATGAAAGTGAAAAGGTTATTAAAGTTCTTGTGTTCATGCCACTCTTTATATAATGTGGGTATCATAGGAATTATTTTCCCTTACTAATTAACAACCAATACCTCAGCATGTGTGGTGGTTAGAGGTGTGGCCATAAGCTTAAAGAATGTTAGGCAGCCACAAATAGATCATTCGGTTCTCCTATTGAATGCCCTAGTATGATATTAATGATGTTGGAGAGATTCTGCTATTCATGACTGGAAACAAAGGTGTTTTTGTCTAGTCACACTTACTTTCTTTACTCAAACGTGGTTTTCTATCACTTGTTTCACATTGAGGAGTGTTCAGTAATGGAGAGTATTCAATTGTTCTCATAAAAAGTAGTTATAGACTCTAGTGTTTAGACCTTTAGTGATACATGTTCGAGTAGATTGTTTATATTGAGCATTTCCTCATTAAACCCTTGGATATTGCTCAAGTACTCTCATATTCCCATTGTATTTATAATAAAGAGCTTAATGGTGTTCTTTTCAGTTGGTATGTTAGTGTTGAAATATGAGATAAACTTAACACATAGATCATCCAGACTAATGATAGAGTTAGGCGAAAGGTTGTGATACCAAACCTAAGCAAATCGATGGAATGTTGTCAGGAGAATTTTACACATAACATCACTTTTTGGTGTTATAAGTTTTAGGATGCTTTCCAAGTTCTATATGTGCTCTTTTAGGTTTGTAAGATCTTCGTAATTATGTAAGATGGCCTTCACGAAGATTCAACCTTTGAAGAGATAAACGTGTAATACTTGATGATAAAGTGGAGCATTTTCTACTTGGTGTTTATTCTTAAAAGCTCATGCAATTATTGATCTATCTCGCATCTAGTTTTTTTTAATGAAGAGCATGTGAGCAACATTCATAAAATAATTGATGATGGTAGCCACTTTTTTAGCTAGGGCTTGTTGAGGAATGCTCTTTATAGCATGAGCGACTCCTTCATAGAGTTAGAGTACAAATGTTCTTGTGCTTACTTTGCACATTGTTATATTATGTTCTCTTAGATAATTTGGAGTTGTCTATATGCACCTAGTGGTGCAAGTAATAGAGCTAACTATTATGTTTCCCATTCTTAGAATGGAAAAGTGTGAAGTTATTCTTATATATTAAAACAAAAGATAACAAGAATTTTTTGTGATGGATGTGAAATTGAAATGAACTAGCTAGAGCTACAAATGAAGTCATGAAAACCTCAAATTGGATTGGGCTTCTCATGGCTCTAATCTTAGATTAGTGGAGTGATTAGATTTATCCATGAGCTTTCCTACAAAATAAATTCCTTGTCGAAATAAGAGACCATTTGATGCTTAAATCAGTAAATATATGATATAAGAAGTATGTGTATGATGATGAGGTATATAGAACAAGGAAGAGTAATAAATGGTCTCATGTGACCTTTTGCCCCTCTACCTTAGGTCATATGAGTTTACCTTGTGAAAGGAGGAAAATGACGAAGAATCATTACCTCGGGTCAGATAGATATATAAGTTTTTAGTTGTTATGCCTTACTTGTCATTAGTAGAAAGGTTTAAGAGTGAAACAAGTCAAGGTATAACCATTAGCGAGAGAGTAGGCGTCTCAGAAGAGACAAGGTGATGGAGATAGTTATTGGTATAAAAAATGATGGCTTTGTAGGTGAAGAGAATAGGTCATACTGAAAAAAGAGATAAGTTGAAAAATATATCCATTGTGTGATACGGGTAGCAATTGTTACACTAGGTATGTGCCAATAACTTAGGGAAATTCGCACGGTATAAGGGGCTAGGACTTGTCACTAATCCTAATGTTGTTGGCAATTGGGGTAAATTGTGTCCCATTAAGGGATTGTATTTATGCAATGCTTTAAAAAAAAAACACACCTTATAAAGATTAATACAACAACAAGAGTTGTTGAGTGGGAAAAATGATTGCAACCAACTAAGCTAGCTTATGGGTGCATTTATGAAATAACATTGCAATTTTCGGAAACCAGATGAATTTTTGTAAGTGGTTTTTGTTCTTGGTTTGAATTGAATTAAAAAAAAAAGAACATGAAAGAATTTTTTTTTCATAAATATATTAGATTAGGTGTGCTATATTCCGAGAGAAAAAAAATTTAATTTTATTATGTCATTGTAATAGCATCTTCAAGGCAAGATGCTATCTCAAAGTGTCAAAATATTAATATGACATTTTGAATAATATAAATATAGCTTTTTTTCTTGTACTTTAATGAAAAAAATCATTTGAAGTACCAAATTGCAATGGAGAAAAACAATGAAATGCTTTAGTTTTTTTTAAGAATTTAAAATAATTTTTTTTTTCACATCGCTTCACTTAATTTGTTTATTTTTTTTATTGGCTTGTTGGTTTTAGTTTTTTTAAGAAATTTGTAAGAATAATTTTTATGGGAAAGAGAGATATTTTTACTATATTCCCATGGGAGCTACTAATTGAGAAGGAAAAAAAAAAAAAAGGCTAAAAGAACAGTTTTTTTGGGTTTGGCTTCTCTTTTACATCCTACGTAGGGGATACCCTAGGAGGGAATATATATATAGCACCATAGTTGCACGAAATTAATAGTTCCTTGAGTGCTTAACAATAGTGCAAGTTAAGTTCAATCTAAACTGAATGAAGACCTTATTCCTCCTTAATTTCAGAAAGTAACCCTTTTTTTTTGTTTTTTTGTTTTTTTTATGATATCTATCAAGCAATTTGTGCTCCACGTTTTGACTCTTTCTTTCACATGTTCTTCTCCTTCCTACTTGGGAAATTGGCAATCCAACTCTTGGTTGAAACGCAGGGTAAAGACGGGTCAACTCAACTACGACACACACACACTACATGAAAGAAAAGACGAGAGCAGTAGTAGTACCATGTACAGCATGGAAAATAAGTTGCATCGAATGGATTGGACCTATATCTCACATCAATTGAATGAATTGGACCTATATCTCACATTAATATAGTGAAGAGACAATGAAATTTATAATTTATAGGTATCAAAATATCAAAATAATTAAAAATTAAAAAATGAAAATTTTATAAAATTATTTCCCAACCACAAAAACAAATCAAATCAAAGTTAGAAATGAAAATCAATAAATAGAGAGCGAGATCCACATTTTGCTTGCATAAAATGTTTAAAAGTGATTTTGCCATTAATTTCAGTGCTCTTGCATTTATCGAGACCTCCCCCACATGATTCCAAATAAACGAACTACATTAAAATAAATTCATCACATCAAAAAGAAGGTATTTAGAAAAGTCATAAAGATTCTTCTGTTTTTCATTTTTAAAATATATTAAAATAATACATATTTTTTTTAAATTTATAGAAAAATATTTTGATTAAAAAAAAAACATTAAATGACATCAAACAGTTACTAAAAAATCCAAAATGCCAGCATCACTGGCCCATCCCTTCGTCCTTCCCTTGGTTGAGAGAAACACAAGCACCCGATTTTGCTCTTCTGGGATCTGCACCTCCAAATGTGGAGCAGTTCCAGGGGTTTAATTCCCAGAAATTATTGCTCAACAGGTGTTCACAAAACTGGTAAATCTCAATCATGAACATGGATTCTTACAGTTGAGAGAGAAGTAACAATTAATGCTAAAATACTAAGCATACATCACCCAAGAAGACGGAAGATTAACTTGAATCACCAAATTATATTCAATATTTTTCAAGAATTCTTAATTTCAACACCTTTTTTCACTCTCATTCACCTACTCACATTTTCTATCTCTTTTTTTTCTCAATCCATAATTTGCACTTTCTTGCTTCTCAGAAAGTTTACAAACCACAAAAAAAATATAAAACCAGAAAGAAAAGGGGAAGGGAAAAACAAAAACAAAAACATAAAAAAGAGGAATGAAAAACATCAAAAGGTCCACCTCCAGATCTTGATTCTTAGATCAACCTTACACTTAGACTTGGTAGTAACAGCAACCGTTGGTGTTTTACCTTTCGGTATAGACCCTTTAATCCCATCACAAGTAACTCTAATTCCAACTTCCTTCGTCTTTAATCCACCCACCTTCATTTTCACCCTTGTATCCATCTCAATCTTCAACATGACTGATCCATCTGCACTTTTCTTCTTCTTCAGATCCGATCTCAAAGAATTTAGTGCATCGACGTCAAGATCGTTCGACCCAGAAACCACAACGTTTCTAAAACTTGTCTGATTCTTTTTACTCAAACTGAAAGCAGGCAAAGAACCATTACCAAGAAACACACCATTGCCATCAGATAATGCCGAGACCGTGAAGGGTTCATAGTCTAGTGAGATATGTGAATTGGGGTTCTCGGAGATGATAGTGAGGTTAAGAAGAGTGGAGAGGTGGGAAATGGAGGAGTCAGCAGAGGTGGTGAGATTGAGACGGTGGATGCGTAGGGAGGTGATGGTGAAGGTAGGGCGGTGAGGTCGGTAAAGGATGTAAAGAGCAGTACCAGCAATGGCAGCGAGGAGGAGGAGCAAGAGGATGGTGAGGATTGTCCAGAAACAGCAACAACAGCAGATGTTTCGGCCACTACGGCTACGATGGCGACGGGTGTGGGGTTGTGGACGGTAAGGTAGGCGGGAAGTAGGGTTGTATAGGTGGGATTTGTTTGCTGTGGCGTTTGGTGGGTTGCTTGCGGTGGTGGTGTTAGCAGTGGCGGTGCCATTGGTTGCTGGTTTTGAAGAAGGGAAGACTTTCTCTGACATTTTTTTCTCTTTTTTGGCCAAGTGTTGCAAAAGAGAGTTGTGTGCGTGTGCGTGTGTGCCTGTGTGGGTGTGAAGAGAGGGAATGTAAAGGGATGGGAAGAGAGGGACAATGTACCAACAAAGGAAGGGATGCTAACTGCAGACCAAAGTTGGAATCTTGCAAAGCAAAGCCTTTAATCTCTCTCTCTATTACTTACTGACTATTAGTTTTTTTTCTCACTCTGGGGACAGTTTACCTTTCTGTGATCTTAATGGGACATCTACCTTAACAAGCATGGTGTTTGGCTCTGCCTTGGTGCTTGACACGTGAAGATGGGTGTGGTCTTGTGATTATTTTTTTTAATTAATGATGTTCATACCAGTAGTTTGTGTGTATATTTTAATTAATTTTACAAATTTTTATAGTTAATAATCGAGTAAATCTTTGATGATTCTAAAAAATCTTGAAATGACGAATTTGACTGCGTTGATTTCACTTTGAACATTTTCTCAAGTGAAGATGATTTGCATTGTTGCCATGTCTAATCACTCATCCTCCCGGGCCTTTTTGAACTAATCTTTTTTAAATTACTTTTCATAAATCACTGATAAATAGTTGTTAGAATATGATCTTCGGTTTGAAAGTCTTGATACTAAATTCACAGTCCAGCAATTAAGTTAGCACATCACACTCTAAAGCTGTTCTTTCTAGCAGACTTAGGTTGTAATCAAACAAAACATTACAATATTAATATTTGGTATTGAATTGGAGATTGTTTTTCAAAATAATTGATTTTAAAATATATAAAAAAATTATTATAATCTTCTTTTTAAGGAAAATGAGAAGCGTAATTGAAACACGCAAATAAATGAATATATAAGAGTTGGATTACATAAAATCTTGAGGGATGTATTTCAACTCGTCAGGTTTTAAGTTTGTTACTTAGAGATTACTAGTTCGAATCTCACAAACTTCAGAGTCATTAACGGCTTGCATGATTGTTAATTTTAAAATTTATGGAATTAGTCGAGATAATTAAAAGAAGGTTCAGACACTAATATTAATAATAAAAAAAAATTGAACTATATAAATATGGGTGATTTTAATATGCCTACGACTACACAGACCCGTTTGGAAAGACATTTGAAAATTAAGTCCTGATGCTAAAACAGGAAAGGGAGGCAGAAAACAAGCACTCAAGTTATCAAACCCAGAAGGAAAAAAAAAAAAAAAACTAAGTAAGACAAAAGTTGTTGATGGAAGGCAACTCAACGTGGTAGCTAGCCAGAGTTTTACCAAATCCAACCTCGAAAACAGCATTCATTATTAATGGGGTAATTATTGACTTGGGATTTAAGTTAAGTTGGTTGTCTGGTGACTTGTCTTAGTTAAACTAATTACTTTCACTTAACCTGAGGCCATGCCACTGTTTTAATTAATTATGAAGTCAGAATTAGTGTCATAATTATAATTAAATCTTGTTATTATATTATGAAGCTTTTATTGCTTTTAACAGCCATGGGGAAAGGAAAGGCTTTAGTGGAATGATGGAAAATTTGTACTTAGCTGGGGCCACCGACACTAACGTGAAGCTGTGGTATTTCCCCCTTTTTTTTTGTTTTTCCTTTTCTTTTTTGGCGAGGGAGAGACCTATTTGTCACTTTTCGATATGGCTGACTTTTATTTTTTGTTTTTTTAATGATTTTTAGAAATATATTTATTTACAATAAAAAAATTTAATATTTTTATTTGTAGTGTTATAATTTATTTTAATTTGATTGCTCTAGCATATTCATGGTGCTTAGCAATGGCACAATATTAAATTAAAAGTCAATATTACAAATAAAATTTAGTTTTATAAATTAAAAAAATTGAAACAATAAGGACTAAAATTAAGGCCATGTTTGTTTCCTGGAAAGTGGTTTCAGGAAAACCACTTTTCAAACTTTCCTGTGTTTGTTTGCTATTAGAAAGTAGGTCAACGGAAAATATTTTCCAGTTAAAGAAAAATTTGGCTTGGTTTCCAGGAAAGTGTTTTCTTGGAAAATTTGGGCGGAAAACACTTTCTGAAAGTTGTGAAAAATTTAGAAATGTCATATTATTTACTGATTATATCAAATTTGGTCCTCAAACTTTTGATTGCTATATATATTTTGTTTTGAATATTTATTTTTCAATTTCATCTCTTAAAATTTAATTTTTATATTAACTTTGGTCCTTATTTTTATAATTGTTATTCGCTTTTTCCTTATCATTTTTTTATTAAAATTTTTTATCATTCAAATTTGATCCTCATTCTTTTGATTGTTACTTATTTTATTTGAAATAATTTAAGAAATGTTAATTGTTATTATTTTAATTTTTTCATCTTTTATTTTTTTATTTTTTAGATTTGATCTCTATTATTTTGATTATTATTTATTTTATTTGACATAATTTATGAAATTTTTCAATTTTATTCTCGTTCAACTTTTCAATTTGTAAGACTTGTTCCTCATTATTTTAATAAACTTGAGAAAAATAAAACATTAATAAGTTATTTTCCAGCTCATTTTCCATGACATAACCAAACACTGGAAAGTGTTTTTCAACTTATTTTCCATTATACTACCAAACATCAGAAAATAATTCGCTTTTCCGGAATTCACTTTTTAAAAGAAAACTACTTTCCAGTAAACAAACGAAGCCTTAAAACTGAAAAAATCTCCTTTTTACTATTCATGGGGGTGTGGAAAACTATAATTTGATCTTTGAATTTAATTTTTTATGCTTGGTCCTTAGTATTGTTAATATTTTCATTTTCAGTGCTTAACTTTATTTTTTTTCATTTCAATTCCTACATGGTGAGAGATAAGAGGGAAAGTCACTAGAAAAAAAAGAGATAAGAGAGAGAGTGTTCAGCAATCACAAAAAAAAAAAAATCAATAATGGTGTTAATGACTTTATGATGAGTAGTTCCATAAAGATAATGTTTTCCTTTAAAAATGCCATTCAAAGACCAGGACCATAAAGTCAGTTTTGATTTTATTGGATTTTAAGCTTTCAGAGTGATTCAAGTGTTTTTTTTTTTTTGAAATGGGTTTATTAAGCTTGCTAGAAAGTTTTTAGGGTGTTTTAAGATGAAATCAAGTTAAAAATTAAGTTTTAAGTCCTAAAACTCGGACCTTGATTTCAATGAGTAACATGTTGTTCATCTATTGAAACAACACAACGACACCTAACCTTAATTTATCGATATCATAAATTAGTCAAGATATATAATTTTGACAAAGCTTTAATCAACGAAACTCCAAATCATAATATAATCAACAAAGCCTTAATTCATTATATTTATCCCTAAATAACATAATTTATCAACTCAATTCGAGCAATTTAAAGCTAATTAACAAAATATATAGTTAATTCAACAAAACTCTAAACTAAAAAAAAAAAAGCCCTTAACCCAAATAATATAATCTATCAACTCAATTGATGTACTTTATATCTAATTCAATAAATTTATAAATTAACTTAAAAAATCCTAACCCTAACATAATCAAAATAAAAAAATCATTGCAAAAAATTATCAAATCAATAAAGGGTTGTGTGTAATATACTTGATATTGTTGAAAGTCGGTAGTGGTGGTGGCACAATATGGTTGTGGCGGCTGAATTTATGCAAAGCCATGTGAGTGAGAGGAGAGATAATCTATCATGGTGGGGGGAGAGAGAGAGAGAGAAGTGATTTGTCATGGTGAAGAG
>Ga0325411_1010011_pt1 | contig 10047 bp, 9 predicted proteins | sample PopdelMetagenome_13_FD_206181 | JGI IMG/M metagenome (GOLD analysis project Ga0325411, IMG submission 206181) | Populus deltoides microbial communities from Bellville, Georgia, United States - Xylem-PdIQD-R4 | ecosystem: Host-associated > Plants > Phyllosphere > Stem > Wood/Secondary xylem...
TCAATTCTCTTAAAATTATAAAAAGTAAGTTTAAGTAAGAAAAAAATAAAATAAAAAATAATGCCATAATAATTTGGACACAATAGTATAAAATAGTAAAAAGATTATTAGATTGATAAAATTACGTAAAAAGCTAATATAAAAATTAAAAATACATATTTTTTATTGAATATTTATGAGCAGTTTTTTAAACAAACACTGCATATTGGATATATATAATTTTTTTATAAATTAATTTATAAAATTATTATAAAAAATACTTTTAAAAAATAATTTTTTATTATAATTTTAAATCGTTTTTATATATTGATATTAAAAATATATTTTTTAAAATTTCAATATATTTTCAAATAAAAAGTATTTTAAAAATAACCAGTGCTAAAATACCAAACAATCTTTTAAAAATCATCATTGTATTTGTTTTTAAGATATTATGGACCTTGTTTGTTATTATATTTTAAAAGTGTTTTTTAAAAAAATTTATTTTTTATTTTCATATTATTTTAATATATTAATATTAAAAATAGTTTTTAAAATATAAAAAAAATATTATTTTAATATATTTATAAACATAAAAACACTTCAAAAAAAAAAAAAACATCCTACCATTCATCGTTATAAACACCCCGAAATATCATTAGCCCACCGAATCTCTTTGATCAATGATGCGCGGTAAGAAGCACTCGCGCGCGCCAGCAGAATTGTGCGTGTGGTTTGTAAGTTTAATTTATTTTTTTTCTCACGTGTTAATTTGGGTCCCTTGCTCCTTCGTTCGCAGCTACCTCTTCCCAAACCAACACCCCCCCCCAATCTAGCAACCCTAACGCAAGCCTTTCTGTTATTTTTTTTTAGAAATCACACAAATCTTCACACTGTAACCGTAGTGTAATGCGTAGTTGTGCAGGTACTTCGAAAATCAAGACTGCAGCTTTCCAATTTGACAATGGAGGATTTGACAGAGACAGAGATTGGGAGCTCTGTCGAGTCCTTTCAAAAGTTTTTGGATTCGCAGAGAGAGGTTTTCCACAACCAAATCGATCATCTTGGAAGAATTGTCGTCACTCAATGCAAGCTCACTGGTGTCAATCCTCTTTCTCAAGAAATGGCGCGTCTTTTTCCCATTTTTTTAGTAATATGTAACTTTTTCCGGCTTTCTTTCCGTAGCCATAACTAACTTTTATGAAATCATTCGCAGGCAGCTGGTGCTCTTTCGATAAAAATCGGTGAGTTTTTAGGGCTTTTGCCTAGCCTTTTTTATGATACACCATTTGTATATGATTCCATTGTTCCATTATTATGTTCGTCTCTTGATAATAATCAAAATTCTTGTAAATTTGGTTGTTTTCGGTCACTGCTAACATTACTAGTCGACTTGGCAGGGAAAAGACCTCGAGATTTGATAAACCCCAAGGCTGTCAAGTATATGCAAGAAGTTTTCACTATTAAAGATGCATTCAGTAAGAAGGAATCACGAGATATTAGTGTTCAATTTGGTGCTACATTCACGCAGGTGATTTTCCCTTCCTTCATGTTTAAGTTTGGTTTTGTACGAAATTCATACATTAACTTTTTACCAACATTGTTTTTCATTACTCTTGCATGTATGTACATGAATTTAGAGACACACATGCAGTTATATTGATTGTTTTTATGCAATCTGTTCATGTTTGATCCTAAATTACTTTAAGTTATATAGTCTGCATCTAAACAAAAGATTGATTCTCTATGAATCAAGTACCATTCAAAGAGTGCATTGCCTGAGAAGATAAGGGCTTTGTATAGACTTGATGGATGTGTATCTGTTATGGATCATGACATGGTGTTGCATCATCTATAGGTTCGGGATTTTTTTTCCAGCCAACGTACGAGAGTGAGGAAACTGATTCGGTTGTCAATGGAGAAGGCTATTAGAGTTAATGCACACAAGGAACCTCAAAATGGGGTCCTAACGACATCAGATGCTTTGATGCCTATTGATTTGGTTCCTTTGAACTCTGTTGACCCCAATCAAGTTCCCCTAAATTATGTTTGCTCCAATCCAGCTATATTAAACTCTGCTAGCCCCAATCCAATTCACTTGAACTCTGCTGGCTCCATTTCAGCCCCCCTAAACTCTGCTGGCTCCATTTCAGCTCCCTTAAACTCTGTTAGCCCCAATCCATTTCACTTGGAATCTGTCAGCCCCAATCCAGTTCCCTTAATTTCTGTTAGTCCAAATCCAGTTCCCTTAAACCCTGCAAGTCTGTATCCAGTTCCCTTAGACTCAGTTGCCCATAATCCTGTTCCCTTAAACTCTGCTGGTCCTTCCAGAGTTGATGAAGCCCCCTCTTCCTCAACACAGGACGACATGCTACCTGGTTTAGATGAATTAGACAAACATTTTGTTGAGAATATTTTTGGTTTGTTGCGGAAAGAAGAAACATTTACTGGGCAGGTGAAGCTCATGGAATGGATCTTGCAAATACATACTCTCTCTGTTCTAAATTGGTACTTTTCAACTCACTATTATATTTAACAAGATGTGTTTTTTCTCTGTTTGCATTTAATATTTTCCATGCACGTTCCCAGGTTTCTATTTAATGGTGGTGTCATGATTTTGGTAACATGGTTAAGTCAAGCTGCTGCTGAAGAACAAACGAGCGTTCTTATTGTCACCTTGAATGTAGTTATAAAATTTTATTGTCTTCCTTGCAACATTTTTGCTTCACAAACATGCTTAGTATTTTGCATCTATGGTGTATTCAGGTCTTCTGTCATTTGCCCCTACATAAAGCTCCTCCTGAACACATGTCAGCCATACTTCGTGGTGTTAATAGACTGCGGTTTTACAGGACTTCAGGTGTGCTTTTGTTAACTCTTGCCTTTTGACCTCCCTATATCCTGCTTCTTGCATCTCACACAGATGTCATTTCCTAATTATTAATTGATAAATGAACTCCATGGGCTATTGGTAATGTTTCTAATTGTTCTCATTGCTTCAGGAGGATAGTTTCTGGAATTTTTGTTTCCTTGTTATGAATAATGAAGTTCATATCAGTTTGTTTTGATTTCATATAAAAATATTGAAACTAATATGGTGTTCTCTTATTTTTGTTTTTTATTTGTATTTTTTGTAAACCAATTTGATGGCTCTTCTGCCTGGTCATCATTGACCACAGATTGCTTCTGTCATTGTCAGACAAATAAGCAAAATGGAGGAATTAGCTGCTGTATGTACATGGAAATATTAAAATTTTTCTTGTAGTTCATTATAGCTATTAGTTCTCTGTTTTGATGATATCCTTTCAAGTTGTGCATTATATGATATGAGACACATTAATGTGCTTCTTTTCATTATGTGCCTTGTGATAATTTTGAATCTCATATATCTGATTTGAAGATCAGACATATCAAACAGGGCCAGGGTTTTGTTATCCAGATGGAGCAAAATGTTTGCAAGAAGTCAAGCAATGAAAAAACCCTATGGCGTAAACTTCTCTACAGATGCACAGGACATGATTTTGAAGCAGAGGCAAGTTCATGAGATTACCTTCTATAATCTTAAGATTTGTTCAATCAAGTCTCATCTTTTGGCACTAATTTCATGCAGCATTGATGAAATTATGGGCAATGAATTATGGCAGTCTGATATCGGTAATCCTGTAAGTTCTATGCACAGTCCGTTACATGGTCAAAAGTGGACTGATGTTATAGGACGTTTTCTAACAGCTTTTATTTCTGCACAGGATGGTGTTCCTGCTCTCTCATTGGAAAGTTCAGAAAATATCAGGTATTGATATGTTTTTTTGTTTGACTTACAATCAGCCTGTTGGGAATGTTATTGGTGTTTGTTTGGATATTCAGTATAAATTTCTTTGTTTTTAGGAAAATCGAGTCTTCACAAGCATTGAAGCTGTTGCCAGCATCAACAGATGATCTGAGCAGAAAGCACATCCTAGGTGCACCTTCATCCCGTATCCTCAATTTTTTTTAAGTGGTGCCTTGCAACTTAGCTGGCATTTGAAGGAAAATTGATGGAATTAACATTTCCTTGGTTAAGGGATGAAGCTTTTATTTACTTCATATAGTTACACCCATCTCTTGGTGCATGCTTATTTTATACAGTGAACTTGTAGCTGTATTTTTAACTGAAAAGTCCAAAGCCACTTGATATGTTTACCGTTTTATTTATGATATAGGCAATGGTCTGGGAAATGCCTAGTCAAAGTGTTCGCCATTAGGTCAAATATGTTTTCCTGACAGTCTTATGGTTTAAAGGCTTAGCCTAAGGAACTTGGATGGCAAGAACTGACAGATGCTACTCTCTTCCCCTACGCTAGCTGTTACAGTGACTATAATAGTGAGGGCAGTTCTAAACCATTGACGTGTATTATTTTTTAGTTGATGTTTAATAATGGCTCTCCTCAGAGTTGGCGCATGAAGTATTGGAGGATTTTGTGTATGCAATCGCTTGTACTAGGTTGGTTGTTCTGGATTTTGTTCTTTTCTTTACCAGGAAAGGAGTCCAAATCAACTAAAGTGATTGATGAGCTTTATGCTTTTTGATAATATGTTTCTGTTGTAGTAGTTAAATGACATGATGTGCAGCAAGAAATCATTTAATATTACATCGGAAGGTGAGTTTAGTTACTAGGATAAGCTTATCTGGTTGCCTTTGGTAGAATTTTAATTGGCAAAACCACCTTTTTTCCCCACTGCTTGTAGCAAATGACTGGCTTACCCGTGTTTCAAAGTTGGTTGATTGACACCAAATTGACTAAATGTTGGTCGCTTTTTCTCAAATCAATAGCTGAAATGAACTTATTTTGAAAAATTACAGCAGCCTCAACACCAGCCTTCTGGCTAATGTCAGGGTGATTTGGTGGTGAACTGGCAAACAAAACCAACACATGCAGGGGGGAATTTTTTCAAAACATTTGATTGCATACTTGTATTCTTAAAAAGTGCAATTTAGTTCTTTTCTAATAGCCTTTTTAATTGCAATAATTGACTTCACCTGCATTTTTGGTGTCAATCAATCAAATTTCAACTCATGGGGCAAAATATGCTATAATCTAGCTGAGTATAAAAATGAAATTAATGTGTTCCTTGGTGATGGTGATGTTTGTGGCTATTTCAGGTTTGATTACCTTGCAATTTGTTTTGTTAAACCTCACTTAAAAGTTATACTGCAACTTCTCTCACCACCTCCGTACATGTATGTAATGAATGAACAACATTAAGCTGACTGACAATCTCAAAATGTTTCAATTTGTGATGGCTATTAATTGACGGCTTGTGCTTATTATCAAATTATAAGTTATAAATATGGCAGTAGATGGTCAGTAGTTTCAATTTGAACCTTTTTGTTTCTATATCTGTGGCCCATGGTTTTGTTGGTGGCTTCTGGTGAGTTTAATGAGGAGAAACCCCATTCAGTAATCCATTTGGGTGCATAACCTTAGAAATATTGTTGGTTGCATTGGTTACAGTTTTTTTTTGGAATTCTGGTTGAATGGTTAATAAAGTTGTGATCTGTGCTCGGTCATTTTTACTGATTAAATTTACCTCATCGCAAATATAATGCTCGAAGTGCTAGAGCACTTTTGATTGTACTATTTGTTTTCAAAATTGGTCTCAGACTTGTTAATTATCAAGTGTATCTTTTTGCATTTTCAGTCTGGCATTAAAAAATTAAAGTTCCTAATTAAGATTTTTTTTTCCTTGGAATTGGAAATAATTCATCCTCACTTGAACCACTGAAGCACCTCAATGATGAATGTGCATTTGTAGTTTTCTTGTTTCTCAGTCCGGAAAAACGCATAAGTACCTTCCTTAGCTAGTAACAGATACAAGAGAACGTAGAAAAGTTCAGCTTGTGGAACAGCCTGGCCAGAAAACAGCTGGCAGAAGCCCTCAGGCCACCAAAGCTGCTCCTGTTAGTACAGGTCGCCCAATGTCTGCTGATGATATCCAAAAAGCAAAAATGCGTGCTTTATTCATGCAGAACAAGCACGGGAAAACAGGTCTTTCATCTAATGGAAATACTGGTATGAAAAATGCACCTTCAAGTATGTCTGCAAGTTTGTCTCTAGTTTCCAAAATTCATATTCGGCCAAAGATTGAGGAATACAAGAAACCTGTGACGCCTCCCCTGGAAGTTTCTTGTAAGGTTGAGGGGTCCCTCAATCCAAAGAAAGAAATTGATTCAAAGGAAGCCATGGGGGGAGTTTGTATTGAAGTCAAGATCCCATGGAAGACTCCTCCAGGTACACGTGCTTTTGGTGATTCTTTGTTGGTTACTTTTACTTTTGATCAGTTATTATATTAGTGCAGATGAGTAGATGCTTTGTGGATAAAGTGAGGCACCTTTTTACACTGTATAACAATGTGTAGAATAGATAAGATACAGGTGTTTAAAAATTTGCAGTTTAATGCTTTTGGATCTATGTTGATATTCAATTTCTCGCGTGACTCTTTCCATTCAATTGCCCATACCTTGTTTCCCTGCCATTATATCGCAATGATTTTAGCATTTGGATTAGCCGTCTAATACAGCAAGTGGATAGCCTTTACAAATACAACATTTGCTGATGTGCATTGAAGATGCTAATTGGTCTGTTGATAAAGACTATTATTGTAGTTGTGGGGGCTTGAATTAAAAACTTTTTTCAAGCTATTAGTTTGCTTAATACTAAATTATCAACAGGAAAGAATGTAGTATTGCAACTGTTAATGTTGTGAAAATTTGGCATAATGTCATAATAATGCATATTACTTTATATGGTGAAGTTTATGCTTCCAACCAGATTTTATAGCATTAATTGGTGGGTAGCAAGTGACAACAGCCTCATAACTTGATGCAGTAAATGCCTGAAGATTGCTCATATGCACTGTGAACATGGATTATCTATCTTAGCACTTGTACATGTTGATTTTTAATTCTTTCCCAATTATGGCATCCACTTACCATATGGTATCAAATCACGTCAGTTATTTCAAACCTGGAAACTCCTGAATATGGTTTGTTGGATTACATCGTGAGGACCATCTTTATACAATTATGTTGAACGGATGAAATGTAAAGGTGAAATTTTCTGCCATATGGTGTTTTTGATTTGCCAATGAGTTTGCTATACAACCTGAAACCTTTTCATTTCCCATCTTGGAATTGAGCACATATCAAGCACAAAATTATGAGTGAAAAGAGTTTCACAGTACTTTATCAATTCTGGATTGGGGATTGTATATTATCAGCACGTGGCCCAAACACCTGGATGCTGTACTCAATGCAGAGAAAATCTTGTTACAAATTTGTAAATCTATGAAACTATAAATAGAGAATCAGTTTCACATTAGTGGATAATCAGCTTCTGCACCACTGGACTTTGGCTAGATTTAGTGGTTAGCTAAGCTGAGAGAGGCCGACAGTATTCTTTTTGCAGATTGACGGTGACTGAGCTCCTTCATTTCCATTTGTCTTTCCCATTCCTCTCAAAACCAAACTGCTGTCTTCAACTTTTCATTGGTTGTCACCCAGCGGAGTTAAAAGCTGCTTGCTGGTTGTAAATGTGCATAATTATTTGATTTTGTTTAGGCTTTTCTCTTCCACACCCATTTTCCTTTGGTTTTTCTTATTAACTCAATGCACATTCTTTGGTTTTTCATCCTTTTATGCTTTTCTGCAGAAATAAAACTCAACGTTCTCTGGAGAGTGGGCACTGGTGAAAATGGAAAAGAAGTAGATGTTCAGAAAAACAGAATCCGTAGGGAGGTAGAAACCATCTATCAGACAGTCCAGGAGTTACCATCTAACCCCAAGGAACCATGGGACCTCGAGATGGACTATGATGACACATTGACCCCAGAAATTCCAATTGAACAGCCACCTGATGCTGATGGTGCAGAAATACAGGTTTCCCTGACCGAACATGTAAACACTGTAGTTGCACCATCACCAGCACCTTCCCTGCCTCAGGTTGGTGGAGGGAGTGCAACTGAACCAGATCTTGAGTTGCTTGCTGTATTGCTAAAAAATCCAGAATTGGTTTTTGCATTGACTTCTGGCCAAGCCGGCAATTTATCAAGTGAGGAAACCGTGAAACTGCTTGATATGATAAAGGCTGGAGGGGCTGGTTTGGCAGGTAGTTTAAATGGGCTTGTTGGGAAAGTGGAGGAGAAGGTTGAAGTTTCTCTTCCATCACCAACTCCGTCGAGCAATCCTGGAACGGTGCGTGATTTAGGCCAATTTTGCAAATTTTGCTACAAATCATTAAACTGTTGTCAACTTCCTATGGGTAGAGCAATTTGCTCCTACAATTTAGTAAATATATAAATCTCACGGGGAAGCACACATTAAAATCTGGGTTGCACAAAGCCCAACATTGTTTATGTAAGCCAAACTAAAATAAAGGTAAATATGAACTTTTGAGCAATTAGAGATGTAATGTAACCTGCTGTGGGACTTGGGATTTGACCATGGGAGTTGCTTGGATGATTTAAGCAGTCTAGAAATGGGTCATATAGTTCTTTCAGCCTCGTCTATTAAAATTGCCATCAAAGTTCGGAAGATACATGGTTGAAGCATTTTTTTGCCATTGTCCATCCACTGATTGATCGTATCTGCGATAAGCTGGGAATGGTGGATTGATGTGTCCCATGCATGCTTCTGTGAAAATTGTGCTCTTGACTAAAAAAGTAGTGGGCCCCCTCATAGGTGTTGTCACTTGAACTAAAAATAACATTACAGAAAAATAAAATGGTATGTGTTTGTTACAGAATTCTTCCTTGGTTACAATGAGCATATGCTAATATTCTATTTGGTAACATTGAAAAATATGCAGAGTGGATGGAGATCAGAAGTTGACAAGAATCCATTTTCCCAGCAGGCTTCATCGGGGAACAGAGTTGCATACACCGACCCCGGAGTCCCCACCGTTGTTCCTCCAGCCGAGAACACAAGCTTGGTGCAACGTCAAAATCAAGCCACTAACATCAGAACACCACAGCAGCAAGCAAGCATACCATTACTATCCCAACACCATCCTTTCTCATTGTCTCAAACAAGCATCATAGTACCTGAAAACCGACAACCTCCGATGGTTCTCCAATCCCAACAGAGTAATCCCACCAATTCTTCAATGTTGCATACGCCATCCTCAGAAATTGTTTTTACCATGAAAAATTTACCCGTCAATACCCCTTCCCGACCGAACCCTTCAGCTGCAATTGGGCCTTCAATGTGGGTTGAAACCATGAACAACGTAAAACCAGCTCCATCCATTTCTCTCACATCAAATCCACCAGAGAGATGGCCAGTTCCATTTCCACGATCAACGTCCGCAGTACCAGCACCAACACAGTTACAGTCACATATAAACGAACCTCCCACTGTATACTCGTCGTGGCCACATACTAGCGATGTAGGTCCAATGCGTGATTCCTGGAGAGTTAGGCAGAGTTTAGCATCAAATTCCCCATCTCATGTTAATCAAAATAACTATGTGCCACCATATGGAGGGCCTGTGCAGCCACAGTTGCGGTCAGGTCCTCCTCGGGAAAGAAATGAATATGTGGGTGATGAGGGTTTTGAGTCTTGGAGTCCGGAGAACAGCCGTTTTGAATCACAAGAGTACATGTCAGGGAGAAACTATTCAGGAGCCAGGACGAATACCGGATGGGACTACCTGCCTGATAATAGGTCTAGGCACGAGAATTCTTCTGGGTACAGGGACCGTAACCGGAAGGGTAACCGGAATGGAAACAGAAGACGGCACTGAGTGAATGAAAGCTCCTTTCATGATTTGGCCGATCATGGACCCGTTGTCTAGAGTGAATGTAACGACGGAGATTTACACGCTAATATAGGGTGTGAAGTTGTGATGAGCCGAGGTAAGAAGCGGTGCAAATTCTAACAGCAAATGCAATTGTCTAGGTACTTGGTAACTCGATACTAAATCTTGACTGAAAGCGTGTGATACTTTGACGCAGTTGCAGTTCTTCCTTTCTTTAATATGATAATATAAACAAGGACGATTTTTTTAATAATAATAATAATAATAATAATAA
>Ga0325411_1010012_pt1 | contig 10046 bp, 8 predicted proteins | sample PopdelMetagenome_13_FD_206181 | JGI IMG/M metagenome (GOLD analysis project Ga0325411, IMG submission 206181) | Populus deltoides microbial communities from Bellville, Georgia, United States - Xylem-PdIQD-R4 | ecosystem: Host-associated > Plants > Phyllosphere > Stem > Wood/Secondary xylem...
ATTACAATTTGTACAATATGCCAACCTTTTTTTTATAATCCCTTTGGATTATAGTCCTCTTCGGGTAGGTAGTAGTTATCAATGGCTCTAGTGCAATTAACAGGGAGAAACACAAGATTACTAGTGGTTTACTTTCTCACAAAATGTTTCTGACACTAATACAAAATCGCAAATCATTTTTCCATCATCGTACTATTATTAACGAGGGATCTAGCCAGTACATGCGCAACCCCATCAGCTAACACTTAATTAATACTCCGAACAAACCCACCAACCTCACCTAATCAAGATGCAAACAATATTAATGAAGAATATATATAATTGTTCATAATGTTCAATTATAAGCACTGGACTAGCCAGTAGTGGTATAGATAATTAAACCCTAGAATCCAAAGCCATGATGGTGCTGAGATTCATTGGGTTCATGTACTTGGTGTCGCCAGTCACGATAGTGCTGACGATGATTCTGTTAGCTCTCTCAGTTGGGTGGAATGGATCCCAAAATGCAAAGATTTCTCTGTTAGGGCACAAGTTGGAAGCTATTGTGCACAATCCGATCCCATTAAAACGTCCTTGTCCACAGCATGCAACCTGCGATGTCACAAATCCTGCGTATATGTATACCAACCAACATCAGCAACGTTTATTGGTTTAGTCTTACAAGTCAAACCTCTTTAAAATCCAATTACTAAGCAGTAAAATGAATCATTCCTTTTCTTCTATTCTTCTTTGTATTTAGATAAAGCTCTGAACTCAAGTCCTTTTAAGAGAAAGAAATATACGAATACATGCAATTGAGCCACTGCTCATTAATTTGACCAGTGAAATGAAATAATTTGTTAACTAATTTCTATTGTAATTATATTGTTTCATGAAAAATAATGTGTGTGAATATATACACATATTAATTGCTTATGACGTTGGTCCGACACTATATATATATATAGACAACCATGCACGTCAATAAATGGTTAAAAATAAATGTAATGTGAACCATTTCCTTCTCTGCAGTATCAATAACTTGTGTGCAGAGCAAGGGACCAAACTGTGGCTAGTCCGAGTAATGTTGTCTTCTGAGAGGATATTGCATATCATGATTTTTATTTATGTGTATAAAGTATAAACAGATCCTTCCATTAATGTTTTTTTTTTTTTTCCCTTTGGTCCCCTAAACTTATTGCTACAAGTTTGCTGCATCTGCAATTATTTATGTATATGAACATGTGCTTTTGAGTAATATTTATTCTGATGACTTACCATATGCCTGAGGATTAGTAACGAAATCCATGTTCATTTCATAAGCATTGGCAGCAATAAAAACATCCGATCCAATTTCCATATTGAGTTCAGTTATCATTTGCACAAGCTGTGGGTTGAACAAGGCAGCTGCTCTCTGCAGTTCGACGGCACATTCTCCATTTCTGCTCCTTGTTGCCCTCTCTGCTGGAACACAACCTAATGGTCCGGTCCCCGTCACCAAAATCCTACGTGCTCCCAATTCATATACCCTCTGCATTGCGAAACATTCATTCATATTAGTAGTTAGAAATAATTTCAATGCAAAATAAGAGCATCAAAGAAACTTTTCCACAGTAGGTGAAACAATTTATGCAATGTTGCAGTTTTCATGGCTATCTAGCAAGTAATTAAATTGGACTGTAAACGTGAGAGTAAGAGATATATTCTGTATAGATGGATCTGACCAAAAGGCTTTAATGAGAAAATCTTCTATCAATGAAAATGCCCTTAAAGGCTTTAAATAACATGTCAGAAAGCATCAAATGCTAAATATTGGCCCGCAGAACATTACTCAAATTAACCAATAAACTAACTCATTGTCGGCTTCACAAAGTCTTGAAAAACTTATCTTGCTTCATGAAAGGGAAAATTAATGCACTTGGTGGGTGAATTAAGCCACAAAAAACCCACAGATGAGGCCCTCTAATATTTCACTGCTGAATGCTTGGGCCTAATCATTCTGTACATTAGACACGAGTTTCTATAAAACTATATGGTACTTAAATTTTGCTCCTACGTACTTCTATTTGAACTTGTTGCTATAGCCTACCTCATGATCTCTTTATAGTGTTTGATTTTTGCACCATAAATTTGAAAAAAAAAAAAAAACAAAGTAAATGAGATATTAATTTAAAGTATAATCAATATGGCCAGAAAAGGATATAAAACATATATATTAATTACCACTAGGATTTTGCGGTACTCGGAGATGAGATAGACAACATAATCAGGGAGGGCGAATTGGCGAGATCTTGCAGAAAAGGGCACCAGGTAGTAGTTGTTAACAAAGTCATTGCCACCTAGGGTCATCAGGACAAGTGCTTCATTAACCAGTCGCTGAGCTTGCTCAGGTCCAATAAGTGCACTAACCCTTTGCTGGTATTGTTGAAAGAATTGCAATTGCTGGCCGATTCGGATGATGTTGAGCTGCAATGTAGGATAATTGATCAAATAAGCTTGATATATGAACTTTTTTTTTCCCATCCCCACAATATATATAAACTAAATTAATATCAGGTGTGCTTCAGTTTAGAAGTCACGGTCTTCCTTCTTGAATTGATGGAAAAGGACATTCAATAAAATCTAGAAAGTAAACAATATTAAATAGGTATTGGAAATTACGTGATACATCAAGAATCCGAATTGAAAATGGACTTACAAACTGAACTCCAGTATCATTGAGAATTCCAATTCCAGCAGAGGCAAAGTTGGCTCCGACAAGTAGTTTTTCTCCATTGAGCTCGGGAGCTAAGTATGGCAATGTGGGTTCCGAGCCAATTGCCTCACCTAGTAATATACAGTATTGACATTAAACTAGAGTGCAAGAGATTAATAACATGATATGCATGCGCGCAATCCAATAAAAAATCAGATTGATAAAACAAAAAAAAAAAACCCTACTAATGAGGTCAGGGATGTTAAGGCCATTGGAGAAACGTCCAGTAGCACGACGAGTTGGATAATCGACGCCATAAGGTGGTGCGTCAGCTCGGGCAGTGGTTGCAAGGTAATTATTGTTTCCATTATCAACTAACGAATCACCAAAAACAAAGAAAGCCCTGGCCTCAACTTGAGGAGTAACACCTGCTAGTGTTACCACCAGCCCTAAAATTAGCAAAGAAATGAAACATGGCGAGGTATCCTTGGACATTTTTCCAAGCAACCCTAGCACAGCTCTTATGGGTGCACTGACACTATTGTGATGCGCAAGTAAATGATGAATGAAGCTACGTATAAATAGTGTTCATCGCTTCATGTTATGAGCCTTTAATCGATGCTACATTAATGACGTGCTCAACCACCAAGCGTCTGATAGATAAAGGCAGCTGTAAAAACCGAAGCCAGCACGTCCAAGTTGTTTCAGTCTGCTATATAGCAGAGCGATAGAATTATCCACCATGCCTTGCACTTGTGCTTGACAACTTGCTACTGCAGTCCATTAATTTTCATACTGTAGTGACAACACAGTTGAGCTGGCAATGGTAATTAGAGTTTCGATGCTCAATAAATATACAACTATATATCAATACTACATGTAATTAAGCACTTCAATTTTTTAAAGAACATTTAAAAACAAATACAGAAATTTATATGAATGAATAAATTCCAAAAACTTCTATGACCTCTCTGGAGATCTCGGAGAAAACGAATACAAATTAAAGGGAAAAAATAGAGTAAAAGTACATCAAAAGAGAGAGAGAGTGAAGACTCCTCTTACTCCTATAACAAATACAAAAACAATATCAGCAAAGGCTTGAGAAGCAGCGTATATGACATTAATTAGTGATCTGCATTATATCTGAAAGCTTTGTTTCTCTTTTTCGGTCAGAACTGAAAGCGGATCCATGTGTTAACCAGCTTACATTCAAGGCAACTTAATTGATGGTGATGGATTAAATGTGATCCGGCTTTGGTCGATAAACACCATCCACACAGCAACGTTAGTGGGGCTATATCCATCATATACACTACAACTAGCATCAGCTAATTAAGTTGTGGGGAAATGAAATATTGTTTCGAGTCGTTAGCTAGAAAAGAAAAGATGGCTTCATCAATCCTTAATTATTTGCTCTCTTTTTTTCTGGCAACATACAGTGCCCCGTAGGCCTAGAAAATGTTATATAACTAATTAATATTAAAAGGAAATCACACCTTAGACACGGATTTTTCCAGGAAATGTGGCTTTCCGATCCAATAAGCCATTAATTGACATTAATATTATTGTTGTTCTCTTTTTATTGCAATTTGTTAGGGCCATAACTAGGGAACATATCAATATCCAGTGATGAAGGAGCCATGTGACAAACATTAATAGGGTGGGGATGATTTTATCTACCTCTCCCACATTATCCCACCCGAATTAATCAAAATGAAAAGGCACCATAAAAAAGGTCTAAGCATGATGGATATGATGCTAAGATAACACTAGTAAGAAGCTTTATCAGCTATTAAAAATAGATTATTTATATGTAAAACTGGATCCATAACTAATTAATTTAGACTTTTAAATTAAAAAAAAAATTCTTTTTTATAGGTAAATTTCCACATGTACAACCTCACATATAGATATATGTTACACGTGAGCTTACGACGGCAGGGAGTCATAGAAGTCGCCACCTAATTATTTGGTTTAGGATCATTAGAAAACTCAGATATACTGGTTTTATTAAGATTTCAAGGATAAAGAACTGATGATGGCTAGGAAAGGTATTAACACCATTAATGCATCTTACCTAAGGCAAGTTGCTTTGTCACTACCAGAATTCATATATTTTCAACGGAATTTTCTGTCGGTATTTGTACTATCATTCTGTCGGCAATTAATTTACCGACGAGATTATGGACGAAAATGCTTTGTCAGCAAAACTCTCGTTGGTAGTATTTCGTCTGTTGATAATAACAAAAATATTGTAAGCAATTTCGTTGGTGATTATATAAAAATATATTTTTAAAAAATCTATTTATCAGAACTAGAAAAATAATTAAATTAATATAAATCAACACTTCATAACACTCAGGAACTGAGTTGCTTAGAAAAAAAGAGAGAAGAAAATCAACTCAAACAAATTTACAACAAATAAATAACACAAAAAATAAATACCTGAGAAGATGTATTTCATAACCCATAATCTAGCAACAAATAAAAAAAAATTTAATTGATGATCAATAAAATTAAAAAAAAAATCCAACAAAATTCATCTCATATGAAAAAAATCTTTTAACAACATTTATATAGTTATTAAGAACTGAGAAAATTAAAAATAAGATAAAAAAACAAATATAATACAAAAAAAGGAAGAAAAAAATCTTACTTTAATGTAGTTGCGAGTGAAGCTAAAAAGATAAAAGAAAAAACAAATTCATAAAATATGTTAATTAAAAGAAAAACTGAGAAGAGAAAATAGGAGAAGAGGAGAAAACAAACCTTAGCCTGGAGGAGAAGAGAAGAAGTTAAGGAGAGAAGAGAAGAGAAGAGAAAGAAAGAAAGGGATTTTGGTGTTTTTTACATAAGAGAAAGAAGAAGAAGAAGACGCGTGAAGAATGCGTGCGTCACTTGTGAAATGAGAGATTCTAATCTTTTTAGTGGGGCATTTTACCAACAGTTTTACTGACAAAGAATTAAAATTTAATATTCTTAATCATTTCATCGGTGATTTCGTCTATTATATTTAATTTAAATTTTGAAACCGCCAAATATCACTAATGACTTTCCAATCCTTCGGTGATTCTGTCTGTAATATTTAATTTTAATTTTTAATTTAATCAAAAATTTTCAAAAACCAGTCGAATAACATCGACAACTTTTCAATTCGTGGGTGATTTCGTCTATAAAGAACATTAATTAATAGTGTAATTAAGAACTGAACAGTTCCAGAGCTTTCTGAAAAATACCGACGAAATTAATCCATTAGTGATTCCCTTTGTAATTGACATGATAAACAGTGCCCGAGATAAGTAAACAGCTTATCAACAAGTTTACGAACAGATTTTAATAGCGATATTAATACCGTCAGTAATTATGTCGGTATAAATGACATGTCACATACTTTTTGGATTTGTTTTAATTCCTTCTTTTCCTACTGTAATCCCCTCGGTATATAATGAAGGAATATTTATGTCGGTAAAATTCACTGCAATTTACCGACAGAAATATTTTGTTAGTGTTTCCGTTTGTATTTGTCAGCTTTCTAGTAATATGTGGTCTAAATGCGGTTTAAGGTTTTTGATGAGTTTTTAAATAGTAGTCAATTTATGGCTTAGGGTAAAGATTCATTCGTGTGACTAAATCTAGATTTTCGAATTCATTATGGGCTCGTGTGCCCAAAAACATTCTTATGGAAATGATTCATGCAAGTGCCCTGACAGAGCTCACTTATCCTGGAAAGCAGAAGTGTTTTTTATAACTCGAGTATTGTGGTGAAAAATATTCTCAATTAAAAATATTGAATATTTAGAATAATTTTGAGAATTTTCTGGTTATCTCCTGATATTTAGATATCATTCTACTTGTAGTTCCAATATTTATACCATGATATTGACTATTAATTCTCATGAATTAAAAATTTATAAGTTATTGGAATATTGGTCAAATTCTCATAGATTTAGTAAACTGATTATTAAATTCAAAATGCAAGCTAAAAAAATAAAACATACTATCAACATTGCAAAAAAACAACAGATCATCATCAACATGCAAAATAATCCAAATTCCAAAACTGTCAACCTAGAAAAACCTATATTTTTATGCAATTTGAATTCAAAACGTTTTCTTAAACCCTTAACTAGAACCAAATAAAACCCGGCAACCGAGAAACATGTAAGGACTAACAGATGAACATCATAACCTAGCTAACATATTTAGAAAATTCCAAATCAAACTTAAATGTAAACATAACATATTAAAGTAATCATCAACATGTCAACACATTCAAAACATTGCATTTAAAGAATAAAAATCAATCAAATATGCCTCATGGACTTCACTTTCAAGGCTGACAAAAATATATCTTCCAAGTTTGAAATCTTCAAATAGGAAGTGATTTCTAATACTACCTTCTTTTTTCTTTTCTCCAAACTCAAAAAAGGCAAGCTGAATCTTTTCCTGAGATCATAAACTTGATTGAATAACTTGAAACTTAATCAAAATTTCTTTACCTTTTTTTTTCTTTCCTCCTTCCTCCTCTGATTTCCTTTCATTTTATAGGATATTCAGAGCTTCCAAATGAGTTTGTTATGGTTCTAGCAAACTAAAATTAGGCTGGTTTCACCACTAATCAATGGTTTTTTATTTAAATAGTTTTGTAACAAACTTGGACGTCAATATGAAGTGTTTCTAACCTTTTAATCTTGAAAGAAATGTTTTAAACCCTTTATAAAAACCCTCATAAAGTTTTGAAATGTGAAAACATGAAAGAGTTGGGTTATTTTGTGCAAATGAGTTTCAGTTAAGGCTGATTGGGTTGGCCACTTTCATGGCTTCGCTGGAGCAACACTAACATAAACATCGCATGAGATTATCTAATCATGGTAAAGGGGGTGTATACCTTTACATTGGATCCAAACTTGCTCAATTTGGAGGTTTGTAGCTCCACATTTATTCATTTGAAAGTGTCAACCTAATCAGCATATAATCTAAAAATGCAAGGTGAATGATCATTGACAAGATGTTGCTGAGATCATTGGAACAAATGGGTGATTTCATGGAAATAGGGTTGTAGAAGGAGTGTTTCTCAATAAAATGATGGTCGTTATAGCCTCAAGGGTGGTCGTAAATGTCACATTCACTTACTTGAAAGTGCCTACTTGATCAGCTAAAATTGTTGGAAAAGAAGGTGTATAGTAGCTGAACGACGTCGTTTTGGCTAAACCCTACAAATTAGGATTTGGCAAACTTCAATTAAATCCTTACTTTTCCTATTTCTTTTAATTTTACCCATGATTTCCCCCTGAACTCTTAATTTCATATAATTTCACTCCTATCAAACTCCATTGCCATCCATTGATTTGAGAGCCTTTACAATTTTATCCTTGGTTTTTAATTTGTTCAATTGATCTTAATTAACCACTAAACTTTTAAATTTCTTCAATTTTATCCCTAATTTTAATGATTTCAAACCTTGAAATCTCGCGCTTCTTACAAGTTAGTCCTTGATTTTGAATTCCTTCAATAAAAGCCCTAATTGCTCATTAAACTTCAATATTTGTGCAGTTAAGCCCTTGATTCTACCAAATAAACTTTTAAAATTTGCAATTCAACTCCCATACTTTAATTTATTTTAATTAAAGCTAAATTGACTTCAAGAATTAAGTTTCCTTGGAATTAATTTTTACAAAGTCCATTGGTTCAAATCAAGGGTAAAATTATAAGAAAATTAATGTTTTGGGGTCAATTAAGGGATAAATTGAAAAAATTCATAGTCAATGACCATTTTGATAAGAGTTGAACTCTCGGATAAAAATGAATCAAAATTAGGGGTGAAATTGAAAAGATTTGAAAGTTTAATAGTCAATTAAGGGCTAAATTGATGAAATTTATAGCCAATGACCATTTTGAAAATGGTGTCGAACTTTGGGGACCCAATTGGCTGTAATCAGCGGTGAAATTGAAGAGAATTGAAAGTTTAATGGTTAAATAGGGGTTAAATTATAGAAATCCAAACTTGAGGACCAAAATGAAAATGATGTTGAAATCCAGGGCTAAAATGAAAGTTTGTAAGAGGCAAAATTGCTCAAAATTAAAAGTTTGTAACCAATCAGGGGTGTAATTCAAAGAAATTACAAATCAGAGGACTAAATTAAACTTTACCAAAACAACGCCATTTTGATTATTATTCATCATCTTCTTCAACTTTCACCAAAAAGAATGCTCAGAGGGCTACTTTTCAGGGACATTTAATGCTTCTTCTCTCTATAAAATTTGACAAAACTTGGAGGAAAATAATCACCTAACATTTGATTACACGTCGATATAGCGTTTTCTGGCCAATTGACACTATAATGGTCGTGGCACCAGCCCAAAGAAATCAACTCAAGCAGTCTTCAACCGACAAATTTAACAGATCATGATGGCCACTCTGAGCCAATGATTGAGATCTTTCATGGCTGATTCAAGGGTCAAGATTTGACACTATTAAAAACAAAATGTCCTTCTTCCACCCTTTATAAATATAGATGAATTTCATGGCCTGAGAAGAAAGAAAATGGGGTGAAAAGTTGACAAAAAATTGGCCTCCCTCCCTATTTTTTCTTTCTGCCATTAGTGTTCTCTCGATCAACTTCCTCTTTACCTCTCTTCATCGTGCCTTCAGCCTCGACGACCTTACAGAAGGCACTTTCCTCCACCAATAGTCAGGAACATCCTCCCTAACTCACCCTCTTCTCCTCCAACAATCAACACCAGTCGTCGCTTTACAACTAGCTTTTGTTTTCTTTTCTCTTACAACAACCAACACCAACCACCAATTTCTCCATTAGCGCCACCACTAGCCTCACGTCGGCCTCCTAGACCACTAGTCATGCTTCCTAACATCAAGTGATCCCCTCCTCCCCTTCCTAACATGAGTTTGTTCTGTATGCAGAGGTTAAATTAATTAACATGGTTGATGGGCCGGACCAGTAACCATATGGTCCATGGGTGGACCTGTTTTGATCTAGCCTAGCCCTAAAAAAAGGTATGTTGGGTTCGCCAGTCGGCCCAACCTAACTGAGTCGTGCTAGACCTGGTCTAGCCTAATTTATATTTAATAATAATAAAATATTAATATTAAAAAACACAAAAATCCAAAAAATTTGAAGGGTCATTTCAAATATTTGTGATTTTTTTCGCAAGTTTTTCCAATAATTTTGTATAATATCATGCTGTATATTTACATTTTAAGATACAAATCCGGTATTAAAATACTCGGTTTTCTTCGAAACTTTTCTTAAAAAAAATTGAAACTTAAAAAAAATTAAATTAAATTCCTCTTTAAGAAAAAACAAAAATATTTTTTTCCGTGCTTATGACCAAATCCTAAAAGTTTTTCAAG
>Ga0325411_1010015_pt1 | contig 10044 bp, 8 predicted proteins | sample PopdelMetagenome_13_FD_206181 | JGI IMG/M metagenome (GOLD analysis project Ga0325411, IMG submission 206181) | Populus deltoides microbial communities from Bellville, Georgia, United States - Xylem-PdIQD-R4 | ecosystem: Host-associated > Plants > Phyllosphere > Stem > Wood/Secondary xylem...
TCATAAGTCAAAGCTCCAGAGGACCACAACTGCGTCAACTCATCAATCAACGAACGAAGACAAACATCTATATTCCGCCCCGGACTGCTCGGACCTGGTATGACCATAGATAAAAACATGAACTCCGACCTCATACACATCCCCGGTGGCAAGTTATAAACCGTCAGTATGACCGGCCAACAAGAATAAGGAGCAGCAAATGACCCGAATGGGTTGAATCCGTCTGTACACAACCCAAGACGCACGTTCCTTGATTCAGCTGAAAAGGGAGGATGCATACTGTTAAAGTGTTTCCAGGCTTCACCGTCAGAAGGATGAACCATCACTCCATCAACCGCATGGTGTGATTGGTGCCATGTCATGTGCTCAGCAGTCCTTGGTGACATGAATAACCTCTGCAGTCTAGGTGTGATTGGGAAGTATCTAAGTTTTTTATATGCCACGAGAGTCTTCCCTCTACCAGTTCTGGGTTTGTAACGGGAATGCCCGCATGTCATGCACTCGGTCATCTCAGCATTTTCAAGGTAGTATAACATGCAGAAGTTAGGGCATATATCAATTTTCTGGTATCCTAAACCGAGGGGTTTCATCATGGACTTGGCAGCATAGAAGTTCTCTTTCAGCCTATTCCCTTCAGGTAAAATGCTTCTCACCCATTCAATAATCTTGTCATAACCGACCTCACTCAACCCGTGATCTGACTTGATGGTAAACACCTGTGCTACGGGTGATAATTACTATGATTCGTGCAGCCATCCCATAATGGTTCGTCAGAATCTTTCAACAGATCAAAAAACCTTGCTGCATCTGCATTAGGTTCTTCTTCTATGATTGAACATTCCCTGACATTACCTTCACTCGTTCTCATTGCATTCATAACCATATTCCTGTAAGGATTACTGTTCTCATTTTCAACTTCATGCATGTTGCTAGCACTAGAAGTTGACCCAACCACCTGTTCTTCCATGTTCTTATCAGGAACAAATAGTTCTTCGTGTGCATACCAACACAGGTAATCCTCTATGAACCCTTTGGTTAGAAGATGCATCGTTACAACATCTTGATGTAGAAACTTTAAATTTTTACACTTCCTGCATGGACATCTAATACCGCCATCAGTAAAATTCCTCGGAATAGATGTTGCAAAATTAATAAAACCCTGGACACCGTTACAATAATTCATCCTCCGCAATCCCTGGGGTGAGTCTCAATATATCCATGAACGATCATCAATGACTTCTATTGAACCTATATAAAACATAACAAAAATATTGGTTTTCCCCGACATTATCCAACAAACTAAAACAACATTTATGTTAAATATTCATTATCAATTATCAACTATCAATGTTCATACATACAAATTTATACATATATAAATATACGGAAATCACAACTTCGAAATAGAATTGATAACAATTAAAAAAGACCCGTTAAACAAGCTATTAATTATTTATTTCATCACAACACATTTAATTCGGTGTAATTCAAACAAAATTTCAACAATTTACAAACAAATATAATATGACAAAATCTAAAACAAACTATAATAACTACAAAATTATACATTCATACTACAAGTTTCTTTGACAAATAACAATCAAACAAGTACGTACGTTAACAAAATACATATACTAAAAAAACAATAAAATTCACATTTGAATGTTAAAACTAAAAAGGATAGATTTACTTATAAAAAATGATAAAATCCACAAGAAACGGATATTGTGACCACGTACAAAGTATAAGAAACTTGAGTGCTTGTGTTGAGAATAGTGGAGAGCTGGGATGAGTGGTTGACTGCAGTTTGGGAGGGGAGAGGTGGGATGGGAAAGAAGAAGAAGGAGAAACAGAGGAAGAGAGTGTCGGCAGAGGGGGTGCGTATAAAATGGCTTTTACCGACGGATGTATCCATCAGTGATTCTGTCGGTGACACTGTACGGCTATCTCAGTTTGAATCAATAGGTCATTCTGTCGATAAAATCGTCTGAAAAAACTCCACATCACCACACCGTTGCATCTTTCCAAACAAACTTTATAGGCCGTCGGCGATCCGGTCGGTATATACCGATGGACATATTCCATCGGTATATACTGACTATATCTCCGACGGAGTTAGTCCGTTGGTATATACCAACAGATTTTGAGATGAAATTATTTTTGTCGGTAATAATTACCGACGAAAAAATTCCGTCGGTAATTTCATTGGTTTTCGCCAATTTTCTGGTAGTGGTACCTCAATTTATTATTTTTCTTATTTTGTCCTTTAACATTTCTTTAACTTGCAATTGATCTTGGTGATTTATTTTTCATGCCTGCGTATGAGAATCTTGAGGTGTCGAAGAAATATTATGTCACTCGTTGATACTCAGTTTTGCAAAATAAAAATAATTTTTTCATTTATTTAAAAGAATTAGATTTTATGGACCAAATTTGAGGTTAGACAATTCAATCCTTTTTTTTGTTTGTTAATATCAGGGAGTCATTTGTATGGTCAAGGGATGAGTTTATTTTATTTTAGGTCATTTTTTTTTAATTCAATCCATTCACATTGATTTTATTTAATACTTGAATTTGTAGTTTGTTTTTCCCCCCCTATATATAGGGTTCTTGCAATGTATAGAGAATCCCAACCCTTGATTTATGATAAGTTGGGAAATATAAAATGAAATTACATTGATGTAAAATGATTAGATTTTGAGGAACCAAAATTGAAACTAAAAAAATATAGTGGACTATATATGGTGAATAGGCAGGCCAACTACACAATACACACCATCATATGAAGGAGGCCCATTGCATTCAAGTAGGCGTGTGCGAGCTCCTTCGTCGGCCAAAAACAACCTTCCATCTTGTCTTCTAAAGCGTCGCGCCATAGGCTTTCCATTAGGGTAATGTATGTTGGATCTAGTTAGCTGATAGGCGTTGACATTGTTTTTTCCTTATCCCCACTATTCTCTCTCCTCTTCTTGGAATTCACGTTGGTCAAACCAAAAATTAAAGGTGGGTCAATTTTAGTTCTTATTATTTTGATTGCTATTTTTTGCTTTAGGTTCTGTCTTAAAATCAATTTTTTTTTTAATTTCATCCTTTAACATATGGTTGATTCAAAATTAGGCTTCATGATTTTTTTGTTAGGTTTATACTAGCCTCATAACCTAGATCACGAGTTTGAAAGGTTAACTTGAATTGATATCGGTCCTTCTTTTATATCTATTTTTACATTAATTTTTGTTTAATTTCATTCTTTAAAGTCAGTCTCATGATCTTTTAAATATTATTGTATTATTTATTTAAAAGTTATTGAGGGGCCACGAGAATAAAGCCTAGATGCGACTAGGCTTCGAAGGGATAAACCATGCATGCTAGTGTTTGGCCTTTCAAAATATAAGCTTGACACTCTTAGGCTTGGAAGGCTAGCCCTGCATGTCTATCTAGAAAAATAACCCATTGTCCATTGTAACACTTTCTAGCTACATCTAGTAATAAAAAAATCGGGTTCAAGTTTTTGGATCCCTGAAATCTAAATTTAACACATTTTTACCAAAAAAAAATCTTAAAAACCTCTATAACTCTATTTTCAACACACACACATTTTAATCAAACTAAGAACCCAAGATTAAACAAACTTTTCGAATTCTGAACTATTTTTTTCAACATGATTAAAGGGTCAAATCATTTTCAATGAACTCTTCTCTTCAAAATAAACTCATTGACACCATGATCAATATTTTTTTGTGGCCAATACAGAGTTGACCAAAAACTCTCTCTCCTTTCCTTTTTGATAGCTCTCTCTCTCATCCCTCAACTGATAGAGACTGAAATATAATATAAATAAAGTTTTATGATTGAAATGTATATTTTGAAAACATAAGGGATCAAAATGTATAAATTCTTGCCTCTTGAACAATGTAAATAAAAAGACAACTCTTTTTTTTTGTTTTTTTTTAATTTTTTTAACACTAACTTATAATTTTATTTTGTAATAGCGGTTTGTATGTAATGCAAGATTAAACTCTGTTATATATGTGTGTGAGAGAGAGAGAGAGAACATAATTTTTAAGGATGAAAAAACAAAAGAAATTAATAAAGTGCAATGACCGAAGCACAAAAACTACATGGACCTAAAAAAGTAAAAGTAGTTATGAACAATGACGTGAGCAATTTAATGAGTCTTGATGAACAATGCATCTATAGTCAAACCTGAATAGTTTTTTAGTTTATTTTGTAACTGTGATATGTCTTAATCATGGAAAATGATGAACAGTGGACACTGCATGACTGGAATGATGAAGACTGCGTGAAAATACTAAAGCAATGCAAACATGCAATTATGAGTAAGGGCCAGCAGAAAGCTGGGAAGGTGATAATCATAGACATAGTGAGAGGGAGCCAAAACGGCGAGGAGTCAAATGAAACGCAGCTGCTTTGGGATCTAGAAATGATGGTGACTGTTACTGGCCTAGAAAGGAATGAAATGGAGTGGGCTAAGCTCTTCATTGATGCAGGTTTCATCAGCTATAAGATACATAACGTGCTTGGCACAAGAGCTCTCATTGAGCTTCATCCTTGATAAGCTCTTATTTGGTCTTCTCCTTTCTTTTCTTAACATGATTATTTTGATCATTCATGATATTCGGTATGGATTTTATACCTTGTGTGCTAAAGTTTAGCCATATATGAATTCCACAGAGTTTCATATGAAAAAAAATTATATGAAGTTCTATCTGATGCAAAATAAATCTGTTTTATTAATTTCCTGGGATTTTATACCTTTGTCTTGCCAACTGCTCGTGACTTAATCCCTAAAGGTTGTTCTAGTGGAGAGACATTGGAGGACGAAGGAGTTTCAATGGCAACAAATTCAACACAAGATGATAGTTCAACAAGATAAGGAAACTCCAACAAAAATGGTAGATATGCGTGTATCTTGGTTTCAAATCAAATCAGATAGATTTCATGCAATCTGTTACTATGTTTTTATGTTTAAATAGAAGTTCTCTACTTTAATATTACTGCCAAGTGTTCACATTTTTGTGAATAAGTGGGTGAACTTAATTAACTAAATGAATTTATTACTTGAGTTATGAGATAATGATAATTTAATATGGAATAAATCAAAGTAAATTATAAAATTTAATTCCTAATTAACCCAATATAGATAATATTGAAAAAAATATTTTAACAAGAGATAAAAAATAACCCGAGTTAACTTGTCAAACCCACGACCTGAGTTATGAAACTAGAATAATCTCATACAAAGTAAATTGGATAAATTATAAAATCTAATTCTTAATTAACTCAATGTTGCAAGATAGAATTCAAAAAAATAATAAAATTCATGAAACCAAACTTATGATCCTATTCATGAAATCAAAATAACCTTATAGAAAATAAACTGTAAAAATAACTTGAGTCAATCTAGGTTAATTTGTCATACTTGTGATCCTGGTTCATGAGACTAAGATAATCTCATAGAAAATAATAAAAAAAAATTATGAAGTTCAAGTCTCAATCAACCCATTGATGAATGATGAAATTGAAAAAAAATCAATATAAAAAAGGACACAATAAAACAAACCAAGTTTACTCGGGTTAATTTACAAAACTCGTGTCATGAGATTAAGATAACCTCATAGAAAGCAAGCCAAAATAAATCATAAAGCCCAATTCATAATTAACTAAATTTTAAAGGATTAAATCAAAAATATCAATTAAAAAAAACTTAAATCAACTAGGTTAACCTGTCAAATTAGTGACACAGATTATGAGATTAGAATGACTTCATAAAAAATTAACCATAACAAATTAAAAAACTCAATTTCTAATAATCTAAATATTTAATGATGTAATTAGAAAATATTTAAATAAAAAATAAAAAAATTATTATATTAAATAGTGTTTTATTAGGTTATTCACAAAAAAAAACACAATTTCTTTTTGTTTTTAGTTAATAAATATACTTTCTCTAATCTCTCACATTGAAATTCTACCTCTGCAATTTCTTATATCTAAAAAGAATTTTAATGAAAAGAATGAGGAAACGTGGAAAATCACACAATTCATCCCTTTTTGTGTTTATGGTTGAAAATACTATTTTAGTATAAAATATATAAAAAGAAATCTTCTGGCCAAATACGGTAGGCAACAAAAGTTGGGATATAGTGGCTTTTTTATCCTATTAGGATTGTGATATATTAACAGTGGGGTTTCGTATATAGCAATGATTATTTTTAAAAATATTTTTTATTTAAAAATATATTAAAATAATTTTTTTAAGTTATAAAATTTATTTTAGATATACATTAAAACAATTTAAAAATACTATAAAAAACTTTTAAATAAAAAAATCTAAATTAATTTTTTAACAAACAACATTTTAACCATAAGACTAAAAACGTTCTAAAAGATATCAGGGAAACATATAGAGAATCTGCTCAAATCAACACAAAGAAGGAATAATAGAAAATTATGGCACAGACTCTGCCATCAACAATATATTTGGAACGTAAAATCTGCAGCTGTATATTGTAATAGCACAGTCTTAGCATTACCAATTATTTGTTTTCAAAACTGATTCCACGTTGCTGTATATATTACACACAATAATTATCAATAAGGCGTGGTGAATTACTCATTGAAACAACTGCTGTGTTGAGTTTCTATATGGTATTAGAGCACTCAAATTCTAACGAATCACCAATCCAAAACACCATGTCTTCATCCTCCGATCAAAGCCCAAATTTCACCCTCAATACCCAACCCTCTTCCACAGCAGACAAACCACTCATTGCCTTCAATATCACAGCACAGATCAATGAAAAATTAACCCCCTCCACCTTCCCTCAATGGCGTGCTCAATGGTGATGGCTCAAGTTTGGCAGTCTCACATGTTGGTTCTTTGAATTTACAGTCTACCCACCGAAACTTTACACTCCATGACACCCTCTATGTTCCAAATCTTCGCAAAAATTTAATTTCTGTCCATTATTTTACCAAACAAAATAATGTTTTTGTTGAACTTCATCCTTTTCATTTTTTTGTGAAGGACGCGACCACGAGGGCGATTCTACTAAAAAGAGCATGTAACAATGGCATCTATATCTTTCCGGATTCATTGGTGACACCCCAAAAGGTTGCTAATGTGCATGAATGGACTTCCATTGATGGATGGCACAAGCGTCTTGGGCATCCTTCACTCAAAATTGTTCATCATCTTGTTAAGAATTTTCCCTTCCCATTTCATCGCAAAAAACTTTTTCATCTTTATGTCATTCTTGTTCCATTAATAAAATACATCAACAATCCTTTCGTGGCACCAGTCTTCAAAGCCATGCACCCCTTGAACTTATTTACACGGATGTGTGGGGTCCAGCTAGTTATACTGGAATTGATGGTTCAAGATACTATCTTATTTTTGTGGATCACTATACAAAATATATTTGGTTCTATCCAATGGCAACTAAATCTGGTGTCTCTAATATTTTTCCACTGTTCAAAAAGTTTGTTGAAACTCGTTTTCAAAAACCAATCAAAACACTCTACTCTGACAATGGAGGTGAATTTATTGCTTTAAAATCTTATTTCTCACGTCATGGCATAACTCACTACACCACTGCTCCATACACCCCTCAACAAAATGGCGCTTCAGAACGCCGTCACCGTCACATTGTGGAAACGGGCCTTACACTACTTCAAGATGCAAATCTTGATTTTTCATACTGGCCCTATGCTTTTCAGACAACATCCTACCTCATAAACCGACAGCCCACACCACTCCTGCAACACAAATCACCTTTTGAAGCTCTTTTTGATCAAACCCCAAGTTATTTAAAATTAAAAATTTTGGCTGCATTTGTTATCCCCTCACACGTCCCTATAATTCAAATAAAATGCAACCAAAATCCAGAGCATGCATTTTTCTTGGTTATTCATCTACTCAAAATGCATATAAATGTTTTGATCCTTATTTACAAAAATTCTTTATCTCTCGTCATGTTTTGTTTGATGAAACTCAATATCACTGCACCTCCTCACAAATCCTGTCCAAACCGGTTAGTCCAGCCAGTCATCAAGTCACTCCACTGCATTTAGGTTTCCCACAGATCGATGTGCCACCACCAATGGTCTCCACAACACCAGCCTCATCACTGTCTCCAGAAGACTCCCCTGCCATTGTTGCATCCTTCCCAGGTAATTTCAATACCCCTGCATCTTCATTAAATTTGGAACAACACCCCCCTCTTTACCCTACTGAACTGCATAGTCCAACTTCTCCTCTTCCACATTCCACTGTTTCCAGTCCTATCCCACCCATAAATACTCCTCATCGCACCCGCACCATGACCACACCCTCCATGAACCAAATCTTCAAACCTAAACAACTTCACACAGTAACCAAACACCCTCTTCCCCAGACCTTAGAACCAACTTGTGTGAGCCAAGCCATTACTCAACTTCACTGGCGTGAGGCTATGTCAAATGAACTCACTGCTCTAATAAAACATGGAACATGGGACCTAATGCCATTACCTCCCAACTATACCCCCGTGGGTTGTAAGTGGATCTTTCGGGTAAAAAGGAACGCAGATGGCTCTGTCGATAGATTCAAAGCCCGCCTTGTTGCTAAGGGTTTCCATCAACGTCCAGGGGTTGATTATACGGAAACGTTCAGCCCTGTAGTAAAACCAGCAACTATACGAGCTGTATTATCTATTGCAGTCATGCGTGGCTGGGAATTACGTCAAATGGATGTTAACAATGCATTTCTTAATGGTGCATTAACTGAAACTGTCTTCATGGTGCAGCCTCCGGGGTTCAGAGATCTATCCAAACCTAACCATGTCTGCAGGTTGTTTAAGGCCATCTATGGCCTTAAACAAGCACCTAGAGCTTGGCATACAGCACTCAAAACTGCTATTCTTCAGATGGGATTCCACACCTCCAAGGTAGACTTTTCTCTATTCATTTACAGCAATGAATCCAATCTCTGCTACTTACTGGTTTATGTTGATGATCTTGTCATAACAGGAAACAATCCCACGCTTGCGACCACCTTCATTCAGCAGCTAGGAGATATGTTTTCTCTCAAGGACATGGGACCTCTTCACTTCTTCCTGGGTGTTGAAGTCATTCCCACCAAGGCCGGCTTATTCCTCACACAATATAAATATATTCGTGAGCTTCTAGCTAATAGCAACATGAGTGGTGCAAAAGATATCTCCAAGCCTCTATCCACAACACAGTCACTTCAACTGGTTGATGGCACCGTTGCTGTGGACAACTCAGAATTTCGCCGCCTTATGGGCAACCTTCAATACCTCTCTTTGACACGCCCAGATATTTCATTTGCACTTAACAAACTCTCTCAATTTATGCACAAGCCCACTACAACTCACTGGACAGCAACCAAACGGCTTCTACGATACTTAAAACAAACCATTTTCTATGGTATTCAGGTTCACAGAGCTGGACCTTCAGTGTTACACACATATTTTGATGCCGACTGGGCTGGGAATGTGGATGACCGCACGTCAACGTCTGCATACATCAGTTTCTTAGGCCCTAATCCCATTTCATGGACATCCAAGAAACAGAGAACAGTTGCACGCTCCTCAACAAAGGCTGAATACTGGGCACTGGCTAATGCGACCTTAGAAACAATTTGGTTATCCACTCTCTTCAAAGAACTTGCATTTCCAATCCAAGACTCTCCTCTGCTGTTATGTGATAATCTAGGAGCCACGCACCTCAGCTTCAATCCAGTGAACCATTCACGCATGAAACATATTCAAATTGATCTCCACTTTATACGAGATTTGGTGCAACAAGGAAGTCTTCAGGTTAGACATGTACACACACAAGACCAACTCGCTGATCTGTTAACCAAGCCACTGTCCAAACAAAGAATGATTGTGTTACGTAACAAGATTGGTCTTGCCGATGGAAACTCAATCTTGCGGGGGCGTATCAGGGAAACATGCAGAGAATCTGCTCAAATCAACACAAAGAAGGAATAGCAGAAAATCATGGCATAGACTCTGC
>Ga0325411_1010017_pt1 | contig 10040 bp, 5 predicted proteins | sample PopdelMetagenome_13_FD_206181 | JGI IMG/M metagenome (GOLD analysis project Ga0325411, IMG submission 206181) | Populus deltoides microbial communities from Bellville, Georgia, United States - Xylem-PdIQD-R4 | ecosystem: Host-associated > Plants > Phyllosphere > Stem > Wood/Secondary xylem...
AATCCTAAAATAACTACTAGTCTAAGTAATTTTAGTAAGGAGTTAGCTATGCCTAAGAAAATACCGACATGACCCTTAGTGTATTCTTTTAAATGAAATATTACATTTACCATACTTTTTTTTCCTATAAATTTATCTTTTAATTGCCATAAAATATCCTACTAATTCTCTAAGCTTGTTTACAATCAATATTTTTATTTTTATTTTATTTTTATTCAAAGAATTCAATGTTAAACCTTAAAAATGGAAAACTAGACAAAAAAAAAAATCCTTCAAAGGATAAGGCTGAGAGTGATCCTCTCCTTTTTTTTCTTGGTATGGAATTATATAGAGGACACTCTTGAATTAAAGTATCAGCTCACTAAGAAGAAGAAGTGTTAGCAACTATTGTTTTTACTAAAATTGTAAGCAATTCCTCTACAATGGTGTTCAAGCAGTAGTCAACTATAAGCATGACCATTCATACCTATAGTCATAAGTTAAGCCTTTTTTGCTAATTTACTTCTCTTTTCTTTGGTTATTAGTAATGACTTTCTCTAATAAAAGTTTCTTCTTTTCAAGATACTTTAACTTTAGATGAACTGTTAGTCTTGTTGTTTCCTATAATTGCAAGTGAAGTCTAAAGTCTAGAAGTAGATTCTAAGGGAGAAAACCAATATAAAGAAGCTCTACTCTAATTGTCAATGAAGTCGTGATTTTATAGGACAATGTGTGTTGGAATTTATAGTTTGAATTGAAACATTACTTGTGTGTGTGTGTGACACATCCGACATGACTATTGTGACCTCCTAAATTAAAAAGGAAAAGTGAGAAATTGAAGACACCACCTAGTAATTAAAAGAAACTAGGAATCTTAAAATACATATTAGTCTAATTGATTTGAGTAAAGAGTTAGTTTTGCCTAAGAAAAATACATATTAGTCTAAGTGATTCTTTCTACATATTATAAAAAATATATTGATCATTTATCTTTAAAAAGTAGTTGGTGCAGTGCATAGATTAAAAGATATTCTACCATATGATAAAGTACTAAGTAAACTAAACTAAAAAAATACAAGATTGATTCATGTAAAGAAGGATTAGTATCTCTGTCAACAACGCTAAAAATTTGACAAGTATTAAAGTCATGTAAATTTGAACACTTAAAATTAATGATTTATAGTATACAGAGTAATGGTATCATTCTACATAGGAACAAGTATTAGAACTTAATTACTTAATCAAGACAAGTTTTTTTATTTAGATTAAAGCAAACCAAATAAAGATGCAAATTTTAAATCCAAACGCACGTCAATTTTGAAAGTAACTAAAATTAGAGTTTTGTTTATGATTTAAACTAACTAAAATAATTTAGAAAGCTAAGAAAAAAAAGAAATCAATTTCAAAAAAATAAGAGGAAAATTGACAGAATGTAAAAAAAAAATAGAAAGAAAAACGTTTAGTATACGAAGTATTTTTCAAGGATAATTAAATATCAATCATTGAATTTAGATATATTTTCTAATATAATTTGTGATAATAAATAAATTAACCATGAAAAAAACAAGTACTTATCTACCTATCCTTATTTTTTAGTTAACCTAGCATCCGTGCATAAATTAACCCTAATCATATAATAACTTTTATTAAACATGAAAGATTTAGTAACATGATATAATCAAGATCAAGATATGTGCAATTGATTCATGATATTTAAACAAGCATAGGGAGTTAATGTAGTCAAGACTTATGTTTTCCAAGTAAGAAATAATCAAACAAGGATTTGAAAATTAGATACTCCTACTAATTAAGTTAATTAGTCAAGAATCCATCATAAACTAATTACTACCTATAGATTTAAAAACAAAAAACATTTGATGTGCTTAATATAGAATTTAGGTCATCAATCATTAAATTTAATCGTAGAAAAAAATTATAAGATATCCATGTATTACAATTAGATATGCTTGACTTCAGGATATCATCCCAATACTTTCATAGCAATTTAGGTCAAACACATTAACATCGTTGTTCTATGATTACCTTATATAATTACATAAATATTTAAACTTCAATAAGTTTACTTGCTACTAAATTCCACATAGTTAGTACATAATTAATTTCTAACGTTGGTAGTTCATTTACCATGGAATTAATATATCACAGCAAATTTTCCCTTACACAACCAATATTGTAGCTGGACTTTCTTGTCTTGTTTACATTGAACAAAAAAATTATCAACCACTAGCCATACGTAGACATCATCATTATTAGTAGAATTTCATTCCATTATTATAATTGCCACCAAATTCATAACATTTCAACAATCATACAACCCTTCTTTTGACATAATTACATTAAACAAAACAACTAATATGATATTCTACATTATATAATAAATGGTTCTCATATTATATCAATTACATTTTATTAAAATAATTTGAAATAAAATATACCTTTTTTTATAGTACGTCAAGATGCATATAAGTAAAAAATATGAACAGGAATACGAGGGGCATACCCCAAGAAATACAAAGAGTCTGTTATTTGGATTCAAAAGTCATGAATTAGTGTTTGAAAGCTAAAAAGGCTAAATAACATCAAACCCCAATGAAACAATATAATTAAATACAGAAATCAAACATGCCAAGTAGATCTGATCTCTGTAGATATCTAGTATTGGACTTCTATGTCTAGAAGTCGCAATCTCAACAAGTTAAAGATCTCTTCCACCACATCATGTGGTGATCGATAGTGTTAGTTGAAGACACAAGTATTCCTCTCATACCATATGAAGTAAACTACAGCAGATAGTGACAATCATGCTAGAATATGTGTGAAGTCCTTCCTCTTCCAAAACCAAAAGGAAGACCACTAAAGAAAATGGTGTCATGATATAGAAAGCCATGATAATAAAGTCATGTCTGAAATCTCGCTTTATACTGAAGCTGAGAAGAAGCCTTCAAAAAATAAATGATTATGGGTCTCCACATGTGAACCATATATGATACATACCACAGAGTTGATGATATGAAAAGCTTGTAGTCTGTCCATAGTGTATAATCGACCCAAAGAGGCAAGCCATAAGATGAAAGAGTATCGTGGGACATGTCCTAGATACCAAGGAAGATGGTGCATAGTATTCTTGGGCATGATATCTCGAAGTGCCTCCCAAGTTGAATTAATGATGAACCGCCCCATAGAATGACCTATCCAGACATAATGACCTGGGAGCTAAACTGGGATGGAATCTAATGCAATCCTAGATTTGCTGGGGTTTTTGATTACCTGATGGAAAGGCCCAACCACCATCCTCAATAATGTCTGCAACCTTTGTATCCTAAGACAATCTAGTAGATGATAGAGTTCTGAAGGGAAAAAGGTCACAAAAACGTTATCCATCTGAAAACCAATAATCCAGCCATAAAGAAGATAGAGAGTCATAACCAATGCAAGAGACAAACAGACCCCTTCACCAATCTTGACTCTGAAGAATCTTCCATCATGACCAAGAAGATACTGAAGGTAGCTTAACATGCCAAAATGATCTACCTTTGAGTAGTATTGAATGTACCCAAGCTAACCAAACAGAGGATTTGTCTAAAAAAACCTCTAAACATGCTTGATAATGGTTGCTCTATTTCAATTTTTGACCCTTTTAATTCTATGTCCACCTTCCTGTAAAGGATAGCAAACCAAAGCCCAAACCACCTTTGACCCTAAAGAGGAAATAAATGAACCCTTCTATAAGAAAGCAGCTAACAAGCCCTCAATCTTCCTGATAATAGAACATGGAAGGATAAACATAATAGACCAATATACCTGGATGGAAAAGAGAACGGATTTGATCAGTTGTAAATGACCAGCATATGTAAAAGATGTTAAGGTCCACAATCTAATCTTCCGCTCAACCAAAGCCATACAGTCACTATGGTCACCAATACCCTCGGTTATACTGTATTCCAACAGTCATTGAAATTTTATTATTATAATTTTTAATCCAACTTTTGTATTGTACCATTATCCTTTAGTCATGAAGGCCATCTTCCATTTCACCGCTTGAATTTATCAGTTTATCCATCATTCCATGCATTCTTCCTAGCTAATATAAACTTTGTCTCCATCCTTCGTGAGGATCAGGTTTTCATTAATTCAATTTTATCGATCCAACATTTAGTACCATTAACACAATTACACTACTATAATTTTATATTAAATGTTGAATGTTATATAATGTCTCATTAATAATCTAATAGTTATTATGTGTAGTATATTCCACTCTTGTATTGTACACAACCCTAGAAGTATAAATACAAAGGATGGTTGCAACCATTAGCCATCATTGAAATTCACATACAATCAATCTCTTAACTTAACTTGGTATCAAAGCAAAAAAAAAAATTGCAAACTTATTCTTCTTTAGGAACTACAATCATCCTTTGTATTTATACATTTAGGGTTGTGTACAATATAAGAGTGGAATATACTACACATGATGTATAACTATTCCTATATAAAGTATTTAATATATAAGGAATCTAATCTAGTCTCTTTACATAATAAATGTGAGCTTTGTATAGGTACATTTTGTTTTGGATATGCGTTTTTATTATGGTTTATTGTGAATTATGGTTATGGTTTATTGATTGGTTGTTGTTGTTGTTGTTGTTGTTGTTGTTGTGTATTTATACGATAATTGTAGGCTTGAAAATTATAACAACAAACCAAAAAAATTATAAAAAGCCAACGGTTTCATCGACAGAAAGGCAAATTTTTTGGAATATCTGTTGGCAATTTAACTGGAATCTTCACACTCATTCTAAAACTTTTGATAACACCATACATAATGTTTTGGGATTTCTGATAAAATAGACGGAAAAGGTTATGCGGCAAATAAGTTGTCGATGAAAAATAGACGGCAAAATCTAATTTTTTGATGGGACTATTTTGACGCCTATTCCATTACCATTTTCAATTTATAAGGGAAATGTTGAGAGAATAAAAATCTTCGACGAGATACTTTTTGATGACAAGTTTTTATTATCGATTCCATCAGCAAGTAAAATATTCCGTTAATATTTTTTATTTTTCTAGTGGTAATAATCTGATCAGAAATGTAGTTCAATATGGAGCTAGCATGCATTTTTATGTACATTGAAGTATTAAAAAAACATCAATTGCATCCAAGAAGAGAGTAAATATTGCTATGATGGATAGTGGTAATGAAGATTTTTGTACGAAGAATTTGCAAGGAACAATAAAATGTGGGTGAAGAAGAGTAGAGTTGCATACTTCTAAAAAACAAGCCCTAACTAGAAGATGATTTGTCCCAATTTAAGACGATTTGTTGGAACTTATGGCTTAAAATGAATAATAAGGTGGCTTGAATTGATTGGTTAATTTAATTAAGTAAAGAGATTGCTCCAGTAGGCTTTGCTGAACCATTTTATAATTCAAATCCTTTTTATTTTGTATTATTATTATTATTATTATTATTATTATTATTTAATTTGCTTGAGTTTTGCACAGCATAGTGTTGACACCCTGAAAGTTTAGAACAGAGTGGAGCATCTTCAATAACATCTTCTCTCAAGGGTTCCAAGAATTTGTAGGCCAATGACCTTAAACCCTCAATTAAACCCTAGCTAGCTACATCACCTTACCAGCTTCATCAACATCATTTTCATCACCACCAAGCTTTTCATATTATTAATTGCTCAACATGCAAATATATGAAGAAATGTTTTCATAAAATATCTCTAGTTTCATGTTTTAAAAGCAAAAGTATGTTGCTTCAATCCTTCATTTTTCCTTAAGAGTACTTGTGACATTACACACTTGGACATGGATATGAATATAACTTGGACTCTTTAATTACATGAAAAAGAAGAAGAAGAAAAAACAGCCTAATCAGATATGAATATGCTTGGATTCCGAGTCTGAGCAACATAAAGCAAAATAAACGGACTCCTAGAGCAGGCATTTTTTTTCCGCCTAGCGAAGGACAAAGTTTACAGAATCAGTGAAGAACGGCCTGCTGAATCTCTCTCTCACGTTCATTATCTTTGAGCTCGTGTATCGTTTACATCATATGCTCCTTGATCAGACATCTCTTCTCGAATTTAGATAGGAAAAACCACAGAAACGTAAGAGGAGCACATAATTCAATATTTGCAACTGGTCCTGGAGAATGGACCCAAATCCTACGGTAAGAGAACTTGTTCACATGAAATGGGGCATTTTCTTAACGTCAGCAACAGAGAGAGATAGAGTCAACTTGCTCCTTAAGTCAAAAGGGGGAACCTTAAATGAGTTGATGAAGTTATAAGCTTAGTTGAGACCTTTTCCCATTTTAGCAGAGTTATATATAGCGCAAGTTTGAGTGACTTAGTTGGTAAGGACGCATGCAAGTGAGCTTGTGGCTGCACTTTCGTAAACTGTGATGAGCCATGAAAAAGAAACGCAAAAGCAAGGAAATAAATTAAAGTTGGACTGGACTCACTTTGAACTTGGTGTTGCTTTTATGCTCTTAAAGAATGAGCATCAGGTTCTTATCTGCATATATAATTATGTAGTTCTTGGAGGTTTGATGCTTAAAGGGGCCGTAAATTATTGCTTTGAGATAAAGCCTGTCTTCCATAGTAAATTATGTTATAGGGATTCCTAGAATCTTATGCATGTCTGAGTTTTGTTTTCCTTCAATATGGTTGTCTGATTTGGGTTATTTTCTTTTTTTTTGGAAAATCAATTTGGGTTATTTTCTACTTTGGTAGAACCCAAACCTGTAGTGGCGGTCCTTGATTAAGACATGGATTTCTCACTTAATCTTAGCAACCACTACTACTATATACTACGCATTCCTTGGACCACCTCATAAAAGCAGGTGTTGCAACAATCACACGAACACCCACACGCGCGCGCACACCCCCAAGTGATACAGATTTTGGTTGCAGGTGCCCGATTAAAGGGAGGGAAAAATTCTTAAGCTTCATAGATTTCAAGAACAAAATTAAGGAAGCCAGAGAGTATTTCTCAGCTTCAATACATGCCTGTGCTTCTGGGAAAGGTCCTTGGATCAATGTCAGCCTAAAGATTATTGTTAACTCAAAACTGAAACCAAGAGAAAGTGTTTGAGGAGAAGCCAGGGTCATAGGAAGTCAAGATCCACGTTGTCTTTGTAATTACAACTTTCTGTCAATATCCACCACCTAGAAAGATGAACAACAAAATTCTCAACATGACTGAAACGTCAAGCCAACCATTTTCATATGCAAAGAAATCAAATGAAGCAGCGAGTTAAATTTGCGTACTGTATTCCCTCGGTGTTCTGCATTTAAAGCACTCCATCCTGCTAGCATAATTATGGACTCCACATCCCAATCTGTCCAATAGATTATTATTAATCAAAGAAAAGCAGTAGGGTACCATGAAATTATAGCAATAATTTGTCGCCAACAAACATTGAGTGCTAATTGCGTGCTATTACTTCTCCCAGTTATAATTAATTCCTTTTAGAAAAGTAAAACCATGCAATAGTGACTGTGCCGCTTCAAACAGTCATTTCTGTTTTCAGTGGAAAACAAAACAACCCTTGTTTCGAAAACAATTGTCTGTGCGAAATGCAGGAAAATCACAATAATCTTTTCAAGAACATATGATACCAGCGGAATGTAATGTTATTTGTGTTCTAGACCAGAATCAGATTCACAATGTGAACTCACCTGGTGCAAATCCAATCACCAGTTTTCCATCCAGGAGGGTCACTTCCATCAGATCCATAAGTGTTGCTTCCATACCCACCTGTAGCATGATCATTTCTTAATGCACCACAATTGTAGCAGCTTGAACGGCTAGCATAGTTGTGAGCTTGACAGTTCATGGCGGAACAATACCAGTCCCCAGCCAAAACCTTTGTTGCATTGCATATGTAGGTTGCCGGATCAGGGCCGCCGTACTTAGGGTACCCGCAACGTTGGCACATTTCCCTTTTCTTGAAATTCTGGTGCTGGCATGCGCTGCACATCCAATCTCCTCCAGCTGTCCAGCTCATTTTATCTCCTACAGGACAAAACACAAGTTACAGTCAGACATGCATTACAGCGCGAAATAAAAATTATAAAACATTATAGTACAAACAATTATGTACGACACAAACAACCATTAATGATGAAAAATCCATTCGCGAAACAAATTAACAACCATTTACAATGCAACTTAATTATTAGTTGTGGTGAAGAAAACTACTTTACGATGTCACTTCTTTTTACGACGATGAGGGGATAATTCACACAATACCACTTAATTTATGAATTATTACTACAATTGAACGACCAAGTCTACTTGATTTCATGCGTTTCATGAATAATGACCTCATGGACCTAAAATGTTGTTCCAACAATATATGAAACATTACACGCTTACCCATCCCTTTGTGTGTTCATCGGTCCTCGAAGCCTAAGACTGAATGAGCATGCATGCTGACAATCAGACCTTGATCATCAGTTTCCTCGACTTATACTTGTTTCTAGCTGATACTAATCAAGGGCATTGAAATCTGATGGTAAACATGCTATATAGAATTGCAGTTCTCAGGTCATAATATACTACTAAGCTCCTTCCGCTAAGCTAGCTAGGAACAGATCAGCTATATATGAACACGCGTTTTGATTTACGGGACTCTAGCTTCTTTTCTACAACATTTGATCCTATGACATGCATCATATACAGCAAGAATGCCAGACCATAGGGCTCAACCCGGATTGCAGCTGCACAGAAATATATATATATATATACACACACACACACACATAACACGTTGGGAAGTGGTACAAGCGGTTGCTTAAACGTTTATAAAAATGGGAAGCAGGAAAAAAAAGAAGAAGCTAACCTTATGTGAACTGAAGGCTTGAGCCTTGAAGAGCAATTAGCTGAAGAGCGGCAAGGTTAATACAATAGTTGTGCGAGAGTATCAATATAGCTGGTGATTTTGGTGCATGGGTTGGGAGGCATTATATACTTGTTCTTCCCTGACAGCACGAGTGGGGCCATTGATGGTATTTTCTCCCCTTATCATTATTTTCCTTTTCTTCAGATAGTATTCCAAAAGGGGATGAGAGGTTTAGAGATAAGCCTGCTCTTACCTAGCTATGCCTATTCAATTATTCTTCAGCTATTATTCCTTCTCCACATATCCACTTCTCTACTATATATGCATGGCATTATGAGGGGAAGATGTTATTTGAAAGGCTGATGTAACGCCATGGCCTGGCTTAAAGAGGCGGGTTGTTGTTGACATGGCTAATAAATCTTAAGCTTCATTGCTCCCATGGTACTAATTCCTCAAGCTCGAAGTTTTGACCAGCCCCACTTGATTCTCATTTTGGCTAAATCCTATTAATATTCTCCCTCCATTACTATAAAAAAAGAGATTAAAACCAAGAATATTATAATTAGTTATGTGCATAGATATATCATTATAGAATGTGGATGCATGCACCGCGGATCACACGCTAGCTAGCTAGAACTGATCATAAATGATCCAAGTTGCAAAGAAACCTTTACTCGAGTAGGTTTTATGTAGTCCAGGCACACTTGGTTGAGTAAAAAGGATGAACATAAATGTGAGATTTTGCATCAGGAATCGGTTCCTGACAATGCACATCTAATGCCAAATTCTTCTCTTCCTTGTATTTTGATTCCTTCTCTGCAATAATGCAAAAGCAACAGGGAAGATTCATATCTAATGCCAACCTTTGTCTATCCGCGCGTCCATTAACTTAGCGTATATACATGTCTAGATTCAACACTACACGACTACTACTGAGCATCGGTGCTCCTGGCATCCATGATTGAGAGCTTGCAAGCTTGACACGTGTCTATCTATACACATGATGTGCTCATTTGCTTCTCTTTTTCTTAAAAAAAAAAATTACTACATTAATAAATCTTTTAAGAGATCACTCTTAATATTTACTTGGTATATTTCTTTTAAAAATTAATAAATTTTCTTAGACATTTATTATAAAATCTGAACTGTAAAAAAAAATAAAGATAAAAAAAAA
>Ga0325411_1010018_pt1 | contig 10039 bp, 6 predicted proteins | sample PopdelMetagenome_13_FD_206181 | JGI IMG/M metagenome (GOLD analysis project Ga0325411, IMG submission 206181) | Populus deltoides microbial communities from Bellville, Georgia, United States - Xylem-PdIQD-R4 | ecosystem: Host-associated > Plants > Phyllosphere > Stem > Wood/Secondary xylem...
AAGCATGTTCCCTGAAGAAGGACCTGGAAATCCTCTCATTCGGTGATCAAACGGGTATTGGTGAGAGGGGTATCAACTTGAGTGGTGGACAGAAGCAAAGAATACAGATAGCACGTGCTCTCTACCACGATGCTCAAATCTATCTATTTGATGACCCTTTCAGTGCCGTGGATGCTCATACTGGATCTCATTTGTTTAAAGTAAACTATCCCCTCTTCCTTGAAACCATTGCTTGCAGTGGATGCTAACTTTTGCTGTCGATTTCTGTAGAAAAAATTACGAGTCCAGATAAAAGCACCACCCTTTGTTTTAATTTTCCTTTTAGTTGCTTCCTCTTTTATTCTTCTTTTCGTGCCTAATTAAAAAAAAAAAAAAACAATTGGCATTTCTCTTACAATCAACTTGTTCGATTTTGCATGACAGGAAGTTTTGCTTGGTCTTTTAAGTTCAAAAACTGTTATTTATGTTACTCATCAGGTTGAGTTCTTATCCGCTGCTGATCTAATCTTGGTGAGTAATATGCATTTGTTTTCTTCATTGCTTGTGGGATTATCATGCCTCCTATTGTTTCATTTGTTTCAACTGTACCTTCTGGTTAGGTCATGAAAGATGGAAGGATCGCGCAGGCAGGGAAGTATGACGACATTCTCAATGCAGGATCTGATTTTAAGGTACTTGTAGGTGCACACAAGACAGCTTTATCAGTTCTTGATTCCAGACATGCAGGACCAGTGTCCGAAAATGAAAGTGTCAGAGACAACAATGGAGGCGAGAACAGTACTGATAGGATTGTACATAACGAAGGAAATAAAGATTCTCAAATTGGTAAAGCAGATGAGGTAGCCGAGCCACAAGCACAACTCATTCAAGAAGAAGAGAGAGAGAAAGGCAGTGTTGGGTTTCAAATCTATTGGAAATATATCACAACAGCATATGGAGGAGCTCTGGTGCCCTTTATATTACTGGCACAACTTCTCTTTCAGATCCTTCAAATTGGGAGCACTTATTGGATGGCATGGGCAACTCCTGCGACAAAGGATGTGAAACCTGGTGTTAGTGGATCTAGACTGTTAATCGTCTATGTATCTCTGGTTATTGGAAGTTCTTTTTGCATCCTGGCTCGAGCCATGCTTCTTGTAACAGCAGGGTACAAAACTGCAACTCTACTATTCAACAAATTGCATCTGTGCATTTTTCGTGCTCCCATGTCCTTTTTTGAGGCAATCCCTAGCGGGCGAATCATTAACAGAGTATGCAATTTCAATATGTCATAGGTTCTGTATATAAGTGATTAGAATTAATTAGGGGAGGATACCAAGTTCAATACTTTTACTTCTTTGATCTATTTCCTCTCATGTAGGCTTCTACAGATCAAAGTGCATTAGATATGGAAATTCCACATATAGTTGAGGGCCTTGCCTTCGAAGCAATCATGCTTCTGGGAATCATAGCAGTGATGTCTCAAGTGGCATGGCAAGTTTTTATAGTTTCCATCCCCGTAATTGCTGCCTGTATCTGGTATCAGGTACTCCTTGTTTCTTTAAACACTCATTTACTTTTCCGAGCTCTAACTTCAGTGCCCAAAATCTAATAATATCATTAGATCTCCTGATGTTTCTTCATTTGTCTCTTAATTGTGTTTCTTTTTCCCAAGTTTTCTGAATCTTGCATGAAAATTTAAAAAGTGTCGAAGGCATTCAATGAGATGTAGCCGCTGTTTCATCATGACAAGTAATATATCTTGTTATCTATTTGACCCGCACCCGCCCTGGGCCAATTAATTTTTTTTTCCTACAAATGTTTTCGTATATATTGACTTTTTCAACGTATTTTTATACATAAAAAAATTTATGTAAATCAAAAAGCTCATATATATATATATATATATAATTAAATAAATCAATAATTATATATGTTAATAAATAATGAAAAAAATCATTAACAATAACTAAAAATAAAATTGATTAAATTAAGAAACATGTATAAATCAAGATACTTAATTTTGTAAGATGAGATATTTATTTAATTGTGGTTTCTGAATTTTTTTATTAAATTTAATTTTCTATTCAGTCAAAAGATAATAGAAACAGATACACATTAAATTAATTACATAAAAAAAAGTACAGTTGCACATAGAAATATTATCAAATGATAAATATTTTTTTAATTTTAAAAATAAATTTAATCTATATAAAGATAAAAAAAAATTAGATATGGATGATAATAATATTTTCAAAAACTAAATATAGACAACATTATTAAAGCAAAGTTTCTGTTTAAAAAATGTTAAATAAAAAAAAAATCATAAAGGAATAATATTAATTGAAATATAAATTTTAAAATTATTTAAGAAAAAATATATTAAAAAAATATCGTTTTAAATCAATATTAAAAAAAAATAGCCAGAATGTTATGGCTTAACTCGTGAAACTTATTCTCCAGGTCATGAATTCAACAATGTTCAATAATTTATTTTTTTTAAATTTATATTTAACCTTAAAAAAAGCAAAAAAATAGTTCAGGCTCTCGTGTTCATGGCCAAGCGCGCCTGGGCTAGTGTAGAGAAGAACCCAGACACGTGTGTAAGCCTTTAAGCCCAGGCCCCCACCCCTAGATATATATATATATATATATATATATATATATATATATATATATATATATATATATATATATATATTTTGTGAACCCGTGTTTTGGCCACCATGTAATAGCTGGAAAATCAGGGCAATATTTTTTTATAAAAAAAAACTGAAATTTTAAGTTATTTTAACCCTGAAACGCCTCATCAATACCCTTAAAACACGAATCCATTAACTCAAAATATTAAAAAAAAAAATCCAAAAACATAAAATCAAGCCATGTTAGATTTATCTTCCTCAACTTAGATCTATTTTTTCAGACAACATTGAGGTTCTAAACAATTACAATTAAGCCCTTTTTATCTCATGGAATCCGTGGAGAACAAAAAACATCTATTTTGATAGTTGTAAATGACTTAAACGATGACTCTCTCATTACTAGAATCTGGTGACCATTCTCTCTCTTGAATGTAGGACTGAAAAGCAATATAAATAAACTTTTATACTAAAACCAATTTGTTTTTTAAAATTTGAGAATTTACGTGTATTTTTTATTAAATTTCTGGAACGTCACTCATGTTTGATGTCCTTTTCATTTTAGCCTATTTTCTTTTAGTTCCATTATTGCCTAAGAAACTAGAAGTAATTGGTGTTCAATTATGATTAAGTTGCTGAAGATAAAACTTCCAAGACGAAAATAAATTATTGAAAAATGCAAAGTATGTCTACAGTTTTGTATTTGTGTGAATAGTGCGACTGAATAGTGAAAGAACCAAGCGTTTTAGAGTTTCTTATATTATATAATGATTTAGCATTTAGAAAGAGTTAAGAGTTTCTTATTATAATGATTTAGCATTTAGAAACAGAGGCGTTCAAACACATTTCTTGATGCATGCAGCAATATTACATTCCCTCAGCAAGAGAGCTTTCACGATTGATTGGAGTATGCAACGCTCCAGTTATCCAAAATTTTGCAGAAACAATTTCAGGAGCAACAACGATCAGGAGCTTTGATCAAGAATCAAGATTCGAAGAAATAAATATGAAACTAACAGATGCATATTCTCGGCCCAAATTTCATAATTCTGCTGCAATGCAATGGCTTTGCTTCCGCATGGATATGTTCAGTTCTGTTACGTTTGCTTTCTGTCTGTTTCTTTTAGTCTCTTTTCCAGAAAGAACTAATCCAGGTAGGCAGTTCTTGTCTTGTATCTGTTCTTTATTTCCATTCCTATTGTCAACCAATGATTGAACCTGAAATACAAGTTTTTTCTTTTCTTTTCCATAGCCATTGCAGGCTTAGCTGTTACATATGCGTTTGAACTACACATGGCACAATTTGGGTTGCTATGGAATTTCTGCATTTGTGAGAACAAACTCATATCAGTAGAGAAAATTCTTCAGTACATGTCTATTCCTGCTGAGCCTCCTCTTGTAATTGAATCAAATAGGCCAGACCATTCTTGGCCATCACATGGTAATATTGATATCGATAATCTACAGGTAATTTTTTTTATGTTTATTGCTCCAATTGGCAGGCATTATTTTTATGTTACTAATGGCCGGATACGGTGCAGGTCCGATATGCCCCACACATGCCACTTGTGGTGCGTGGTCTCTCATGCACTTTCCCAGGAGGGAAGAAAACTGGTATTGTTGGGAGAACAGGCAGTGGTAAATCTACTCTCATACAGGCTCTTTTCTGAACTGTTGAACCTGCAGCTGGTCAGATTATGATTGACAGCATTGATATCTCATTGATTGGCCTGCATGATTTAAGGTCAAGACTGAGCATTATTCCCCAGGATCCAACCATGTTTGAAGGGACTATTAGAAGTAATCTGGACCCACTTGAAGAGTACACAGATGAACAGATCTGGGAGGTGTGTTGTCTCTATTATGTTAGCTAAATAAGGGGTGTGTTGATGCTGTTATACACGTTCCTGTGTGCTTCTTCTTAGAATCGATGTTCAGTATTTCAAGGATTGGTGATTGAAACATAGCACAAGTGCTAACGTAAATTTGTTATGATCCCAGGTTCTGGATAAGTGCCAACTTGGAGATAAAGTTAGGAAAAAGGAAAGGAAGCTAGATTCCACAAGTTTGTCTTTCTCACCAATCACCGCTACCCCATTTTTGTGCACATCTTTTTAAATGGTCATCCTGGATAGCGGTGCAGTTATCGAGAATGGGGAGAACTGGAGTTTGGGCCAGAGGCAGCTAGTCTGTCTTGGGCGTGTGCTACTCAAGAAAAGTAAGGTCTTGGTCCTTGATGAAGCTACTGCCTCAGTTGACACAGCCACTGATAATCTTATTCAGCAAACGCTCAGGCAGCACTTCTCTTACTGTACAGTGATAACCATTGCACATAGAATAACCTCTGTTCTTGACAGTGACATGGTTTTGCTTCTAAGTCAAGGTGAGTATGGAAACTTGATGTAGCATTGCCTGTAAATGATATGCATCCTCGATTTTCTGAAGTATTTGCAATCATGTCTCAGGTCTCATTGAGGAGTATGATTCTCCAACAAGGTTGTTAGAAAACAAGTCATCGTCATTCTCCCAACTTGTAGCAGAGTACACAGTGAGGTCAAATACCAGTTTTGAGAAATCAACTGGATTAAATTTATAGGTATGTTGATGATTATATGTAATTGTATTCTGCAAATTATATGTAAACTATTATATCAGCAGAGGGTACAATAAGCTGAAATGTTTACTGTCTTTAAGTCAATTCCATTAAGGTTTGGTTAATGTGAAAGAATGTCTTACGTTGAAGATTGCGAGATTGTCCAATGAATTGAGCAAATACGTAAAAACCATGAAGCTAGCTTATCAAAGAATGTCTTATGATGTTAGCTTATTCTCATACCCAATTCTTTATTTCAGGTGAAATCTTTTTATGAGCTCTTCACCTCCCTACCTCTTGTTTCTTCTTGTTTTTCTTTTTCTTGTTTTATATACATTGATCGTTGCTGGACTAGTTAAGAATCCAATTCAAATGATGTATCTAGTCCTCAATAACGAAGGCCAGTAGATGTTTCTCGAACAAATACTGGGATGGAATATAGTTTGAAAATCCCGGATAATTTTAAATAATTTAGCCTACCTGAAAATGAAACTTCATAATGATATAAATGAGAGAGGAGCAGAAAAGGCACTGAAATTATCTCAGTATTTTTTCTTTTTTGTTCCATACGTAAAATTTTATGCTTCTATTTAGATAAATGAAACCATATTTCTGCCCCTCCAAAATGCCGGAAAAGCCACATGAGAGTTATTTTTGAGAAAGAAACCCTTCTTTGTACAGGATAAAAGTTACTCTGTGGAGTGATCATGTGATCTTTTGCAGGAGTTTATAACGTTGTGGCTCCTCATGTTGCTCAAGATGGCATGTTTCTACAGCCGGATGGAGATCGGTTGAATTCTCTGATAGTTTAATATACTCGGATGGTTATATGTTTTATTACTGTACTTATATAAATATCTATTTATTATTAATAAAGATTTAATTTATCTTTAATATTTATATAATATTAAAATAATAAATCTAGAGTAAATATAAAGTTTAAGGAATAAAAATGCTTTGCAAGAAAAATTATAAAGTTTTTATAATTATGAAATTTTTATTGTATCAAAGCATTGTTTCTAAAATATTGATAATCGATGTTTTTTTAAATACTGGACATTCGCTAGAATTGTAAAGACCAATATATTATGCACTTTTCTTTATGAAAGAAACGATTGTTCTCATAAATCGAAGCATAAAGAATACTTATAACTAATATGTAAGTATTTATCATAAGACATGTAGATTGAATTGACCCGCATAAGAATTCTATATGGATAGATCACTTATGTCTATGTAAAGATCCATATGATAGTTGTGTAAGTGATCACTAAGTTATTTTATATAGAGATTATATGCTTTGATTTTCTTACATGTTATCTTAATCAAGATAATAAAAGGGCAGAGATTGAATATAACATGAATTATATGAAAGTACTTGATCCATCAACTTAAGTGAATTAGAAAAAATATAATACAATTATTATATTTTAGAAATTAAAGATTAAAATATAATTAATACAATAATTATATTTCTTGACCTAGAAAAATCAAGTAAGGATTTAATTGAGTTAATAAATGGATATTATTCACTAAGAAAATTGATATTTTATCAATTTATAGGGTTTTTCATATTTCTCTATAAAAAATAAATTATGCCTTTTATTTAGAGGTTGTTGTCTCTTATATAGTAAACTATGTAAGTCATAGAATAAATAGCTATCACTTTAGATAAACAATCTCTTTATTCTAAATATGGATTTAAAAGATTTTTTATTGGTAATTTGTGTGGATTACGGTTGAAAGCCGAACAATTACATGACTTATAATTTGCGACAATCTAACATTTGAAGAATTATTTAAAGTCGAAGAACATCACATATTCAAGTAATAAATCTCCAAACAATTCTAGATCTATCCAACGAGATCTTATGAATTCCCAGAAAAAATTGTTTTATTGTTTTTTGCTAGATGTATACTATTCGGGAAACCCAAAATTCAAAAATTTTGAATTTGTTTTCTTTAAAATTAATATTTTTTTGATATTTTTAAATTTTTTTAATACGTTGATATCAAAAATAATTTTTAAAAAATAAAAAAAATATTATTTTGATGTATTTATAAGTAAAAAACACTTTAAAAACACAACCGCAATCGCATTAACAAACACGAGAACCTGACTTCAACGTCTAAAAGTTGAAATTTGAGCAACAAACATGGCAACCTGTCAAATGTTTAGGTGAATATGCAATGTTTTTGTCTCTTAACGACTCATTTTCTTTGTTCCAGTATCTGAACAAGAATGATATATACTTTGGTGATGACAATGCATCAAACTTTGAGTGGAAAAAATAAAAAAATCTGGTGAAGGCAAGGATCTCGGTGTTTTCAACTCAGAGTCTCAGATGATCACAACATTGAAAGGCTCGATCTTGATTGATGACTGCGAGGGGAAGTTTTTCTTTCCATCTTCTCGAATAAACTATGATGCTACCACACCTCGTTGATGCTTCCCTCTTGATGAATAATAGTTATTAAATCGGGCGTGATGTTGCAAATTCACTTAATAATCTACAATTTAAAATGAGACTTAATAATCTACAATTTAAAATGAAAAAAATTTAATTTAGATTCATTTTAAATTACTTTGGACATTGACTAGGCCAAATCCAATGAAAAAATATCGGATCAATTCCATGAATTTCTTTTGAAACTTTGTTTTAAGAAATTTGTTTTCTTAATTTTTATGATTGAAAAGAAGATTTTAAGGCAAGGGATGATTGGGTAATAAATGTTCAGTTTATAGGGACTCAATAGAGAAATAGTTTTGTTTGGGTATCCAATTGACAAATATGCGATAATCGAGGGATAGATATGTTTTTTGATCAACTTTTCACGGCCGCTAAATCTAATTGTAACTGACCCCTGTTTTAGCGGGACCTTTTTTGTTTATTTATTTATTTCCCTCCGTCTGTGGATTTGTAATCCCTGCAAAGACTCACAGATCATGGAATTTTTTTTTGAGGCAACAGAGCAAGGTGTCGCAGCCATTGTTTCAAGCTCATCTTCCATAATGCATGCACCAGGTTCAAATATTGATTTTCTTCTTCAATCCAATTTCATTAGTGGGTTCTGTGGATCGTTGCACTTGGTTTTGTTACTTGCTTTATGTGTCTCGTTTTTGTGTAAGAAACGCAGCAGGTGGGGTGATGCAGAGGGTTCTTCAGAGATGTTAATGATGAAGAGGAGGTTTTTGTGGTATAAACAGACCTTGGTCTGCTGTTTGGGTGTCACGGTTTTTAATTTCATCTTGTGTTTGTTGAGCTACTTTTATTTGTATGGAAATGTTTTGTCTGATGGTGAAATAATGACCCTTTTGGATTTAGGGCTCAGAACACTCTCTTGGGCTGCACTTGTTGTTTATTTGCATACCCAATTCTTTAACTCCGGTGAAAATATGTTCCCTTTGTTATTGAGAGTTTGGTGGGGTTTCTATTTGGCTATTTCTTGTTATTGCTTTTTTGTAGATGTTTTCCTTCATCACAAACATGTGTCTTTGGAGATAGAGTGGTATTTAGTGTCTGATGTGGTCTCTGTGTTTACTAGATTGTTTCTTTGTTATGTTGGGTGTTTGAGAAGTGATATTCAAGATGTACTTGAAGAACCCCTTTTGAATGGTGATTCTAGTTTGATTAATAATTTGGAGACAAGTAATGCTAGGGGGGGAGATACGGTGACTCCTTTTGGAAATGCTGGTCTTTTCAGTATTCACACCTTCTCTTGGATGAATTCTTTCATTGCTGCTGGCAATAGGAAAATTTTAGACCTTGAAGATGTTCCTCAACTTCACGGTGTTGACAGTGTGTTTGGAGCTTTTCCAGTTTTTAAAAATAAGCTTGAGTAAGATTGTGGTAGAGCTACCAGGTTCAAGCTCGCGAAAGCACTGTTCCTGTTAGTTTGGAAAGAAATTTTAAAGACAGCTTTATTGGCGTTGATACACACGTTATGTTCTTATGCTGGTCCCTACCTTATCGACGCTTTTGTTCAATGCCTTGAAGGGCGAGGAGAATTCAAGAATCAAGGTTATATTTTGGCTTCCACCTTTGTGGCTGCAAAGCTTGCTGAGTGCCTCGCACACAGGCATTTATCTTTTAGGTTGCAACAAATTGGAACAAGGCTCCGTGCAGCAACAGCAATGATGATTTACAACAAGAGCTTGACCATTTCCTGTCAGTCAAAGCAGGGGCATTCAAGTGGAGAAATGATCAATATTATGACAATTGATGCTGATAGACTTGGCATCTTTAGTTGGTACATACACGATCCATGGTTGGTCATCTTGCAAGTTTGTTTGGCCTTGCTGATACTGTACAGAAATTTGGGACTCGGGTCAGTTGCTGGCTTTGTTGCGACTGTAATTGTCATGTCGTTAAATTATCCTTTCGGAAGATTAGAGGAGAAGTTTGAAGACAAGTTATTGGAATCAAAAGATAAACAAATGAAGGCAACCGTGGAGATTTTGAGAAATATGAGAATTCTCAAGCTTAAGGGATGGGAAATGAAGTTTTTGTCTAAGATTCTTGAACTCAGAGAAGTAGAGACACGGTGGCTGAAGAAATACTTTTATAATTCAGTAGTGATCACTGTTCTCTGCTGGGCTACTCCCACTGTTGTGGCTGTGGCCACCTTTGGTACTTGCATGCTAATGGGAATCCCGCTTGAATCAGGGAAGGTCTTATCTGCACTCGCAACATTCGGGATTCTTCAATCCCCAATCTATAACCTTCCCGATACAGTTTCTATGCTAATTCAGACAAAGGTTTCTCTCGACAGAATTGCATCTTTTCTTTGTCTTGATGACTTGCAGCCTGATGCTATAGAGAAGCTT
>Ga0325411_1010019_pt1 | contig 10038 bp, 4 predicted proteins | sample PopdelMetagenome_13_FD_206181 | JGI IMG/M metagenome (GOLD analysis project Ga0325411, IMG submission 206181) | Populus deltoides microbial communities from Bellville, Georgia, United States - Xylem-PdIQD-R4 | ecosystem: Host-associated > Plants > Phyllosphere > Stem > Wood/Secondary xylem...
GAGGAACATGTCGAATCCTGAAATCTCGTGCAGAAAAAATATCTTTGAAAATAATATCGCCTAAAGTTTAGTATTCGTTGTTTCTGTTGGGCATAATTTGTCAATAGACGTGGACTTTAAATCATGCTTTGTCTGATTGGTCTGCGCTAAAAAGATTAAGAAATGCCTCTGCTACCTGCAAAATGGTAACCTTGGTGGATCGAAGTCTATTCCTGCCTCGTATCAAAATTAATTTGTAAGTAATATTAGGATGAAAACGTATCATAGACCCACTAAACTTAAAAATATTAATTAGTTAGTTAATGTGTCCTTTGTTTTGCTTATGGAAATAACCTCTTTTAAGGATTTCTTAGTAATGGTGTTATGATAATGTGATGGACCAAATGAGCACTTGTACTTTTTATTTCAAACAATTGAGTACAATTTTTCTATTTTTTTTTTTAAAGATCACTCAATAGGGGAGGTGAAATAGGTAATGATATTAATAGAAATGAAAGAAAAATTAATAATACTGTTATGGAGTGAAAAGATTAGATAAATTCCCGATTTTAAAAACACAAAGCGGAAATAACATGTTTAGGCTAAACCAATTAGCCAATAATATTTTTTGTTATATTTTTGTTCTTGTTACTCTATGGAAGGTCAGCTAATGTTAAACAAATTACATTTATATTTGCTTTACTTATTATTTTTTCTTAATCTCGTTACAAAACAATCAATCATATAACCATGCTATACTTAGATATGTTTTTATCAATTTTTTTTTTTATAAAAAAACTACATATATGCATGGAATTTTGCATGGAATCGAGGATGGTAACATGAAAGTCTATTAAGCTATTTGACATTACCTAACAAGAATGAGATTATTCATTCAAAGTTATCAAGGTAGTCAAAACAAACATCTTAACGCCACATCTAAGATATATTTTTTCTAAAAACCCTCCCTTATACCTATCACTCTAATTATCGCAAGATGCATAATCCTCAATATAAATGTAAGTATATTATTGAAATAAAAATAATGTATCCCTAACATATATTTTCTATGTACAGATCTTTAATGGGGGGGTTTCCGACCATTCTCTTTTAAGGGGATTGACTTAGTCTCTCTATGGTAACATCCTCACAATCTCCAAGAGGTGGGTATGAGATCTTCTTGTTGCAATGACACATTCTTCAGGTGATGTCTAAGGACACCAGTTCATCAGGAGTTGATCTCGGATCCTCTATTCTCTAGTGTAGTTTCAGATTGACACATTCTCCAGGTAATGCCTAAAAGTCTCTCACCAATTCTTCAGGGGTTAATCTCGGATCCCTCATTCTCCAGTGTAGTTTTGGACTGATATTTTTTAGGTGATGTCTAAGGGTCTCTCACTAATTTGTTAGGTGTTAATTTCGAACTCCTTATTCTCCAATATAGTCTCAAACTAACACGACTCTTCAATGAGAGGGTCCTATGCTTTATATTATCTTTAGAGATGATCTTGAACCTCATATTCTTAGGCACAACCTCTCACACCCCATTACATTTGGTCATTGTGCTTTTAAATTCTTTAATTAAAACCTTGTATTTTTTTTCTTGTATTGATTAAGTACTTCTGCTTTTCATTTTGTTTTGTCACTGCTCTTCTATTATAATATTCGTTAGTTTGTGAGCTAATGGGACATAATTTAAAAGGATTCAGTTAATAAAAAAAGAATATGAGGCTTTAATCAAAATAACATATATAATTTAATCTCGAATTCCTTATTCTCCAATATTGTCTCAAACTAACACGACTCTTCAATGAAAGGGTCCCATGCTTTATATTATCTTTAAAGATAATCTTGAACCTCTCATTCTTAGGCACAACCTCTCACACCCCATTACATCCACTTCAATGCAACCATCTCCAAGGGATGGACTTGGTCTTCATGGTGTAATAGTATCACCCTCCATAAGTTTCCTCTCCGTCTCCTAGAAATGTTTCTAAGTATGGGCGTCAGCATCCATCCCTCCAACCTTTTAGAGAAATTTTCTAAATATAGACTCACCCTTTATGAGTTCCTCCTAACCACTTAAAATTTTTTCTATCTACAAACTCCTCTTTCATGGGTTTCTCCACATATTAGAAAAACTTTCTAAGTATGGATTTCTCTATGGTTTCACCTTACATTCCTAGAAAATTTTCTAAGTATAGGTTCCTCTATGATTCCCCTATATATATACTTAGACTTTTTTCAACCATGCTGAATACCCCTGCATATGGGCTCCCCGATATATTACCTAGGGTTTCCACCCTTCTTATCATATGAAGAAAGAATAATGAACTCGTCATGATAACTGAGTATTTTTTTAGAAGTCTTTATAGATTAATACCACAAATACTTGGAGGCTACTTATGGATTCAAATTTAAAGGACCTAAAAACCTTTAAAAACTTGGAAAGCATTCCTTTTTAGGCTCGGGTTACTATACCTAAGCCCAACTACTACCAAGATGCATGGGCTCGGGCATGACACCTTGTTAGGCATGACATACCCAGTAAGAGTTAGGGGTGCTAGCGGCGAGCACCTTTTGCTAGGTCCAGGTGTTATGCCTAGACCCAATTACTTTAGGTGTTATGTGTGGTGTTATGCCTAAACCCAATTAATTTTAAATAAATTTTTTTTAAAAAAACCGTTTAGAACGCATTCACAAACCTCTCTTTAATCTGATTGTGTGTGTAAAGGTTAACTTGTTAAAGATTCCTTAATTATTAAAATAATTTCTTAGAACATCCTAACTCTGTACGATATCTTCTTCAAAGAATTCTTTCATGTTTATCCCTCCTTTTGCAAATGTCAACCTTTGAAAAAATCCTATATATTTCTTCTTTCTTAGACCTTGTAGTTACGTTCGCATAAAAACATTCTCTCTCTCTCTCTCTCTCTCTCTTTCTCTCTCTACACACACACATGCTCAAACCATGGATTAACTCGGAATTTGAGTTAACTCAAGACTTAGTTTATACTTATTTTTATATTAAATTTAATGGGAATTAATCTAATTAAATTTGATTAACTTAATAGATTAATTTATAATCTAGTTAAAATTTGGTTTAATGAGCTTATAGTTTTTAATAAGATTTGTGCCAGCACCCCTTATTAAGTCTGGGCATTATACCTGTACCGACCCAATTAATTTTTGGGCTCAGGCATGCACCCCAAGCCATCTTGTCTAAGCCCAACTTTTCCTTAGAAGTTTTCTTCAGACCCCATGCAGGCCCTATAGTTTTTTATATTGGTCCGATATATATTATTTTAAGTAGAATACTACTCAAAATATCACAAGGATGAAATTACACTTTATCCTTTCCTCTCCACAAAAAAACAAAACTTATGAGTTATAAATACACCTTGAATCCTTCAAGCCAAGAGTTCATAATCTCTTCTTTTTAAATACTTTCAGCATATATATTTTCAAAGTTTATCTCTCTAAAATATCATTGCATTTTTTTCTCTATGAAATTACTGACTTAAGCATCTGAGAGTCCCAACATTCATCAAATAGAATATTTTACAAGTACTAGCTACCAGCTACCAACCACGTGGGCTTTTCATATCAAATCACCAGATATCTTGACTAAAAAGAATTGATCAGATTGCTTGAATTAAGAAATTAATCAATTATTTAACATATTATTTTTATTTCTAAGTATCTTGGGTTTTGAATAAAGATATACTCGACATCAGACAACTAGATTTGTGGCTTATTCTTTTGGAAACGAACGTTGGTTACTTAGTTTATAATAGTCTTAAATATCCTATAAAAAATGCACATACAAATTCAACATTTAGAGACTAGTTGGGAACGCGGTTGAAACCGCATTCCCTCAAATTTTATTTTTTTTGCTAAAAATTATTTTTTATATATTTTTAGATCGTTTTGATGTGCTAATCTCAAAAATGATTTTTTAAAAATAAAACATATATATTTTAATATATTTTTAAATAAAAAATACTTTAAACTACAATCTATATCACAATTTAAAACAGGCCCTTAATATTTTAACCGGTCATTGCTCTAATAGTCCCTCCAAGTGAATGACTCTTGCTTAAGAGTCTTGAGTTTGTCTCTTAGAAACTCAAATCTACTTAAAAGGCATGGTTAGAGCAGCAGCCACTTGATCATGTGATGATCAGAACTGCACTTTCAATTGTTTTTTTTTTTTTTTAACTAAATGACGGACAAAATAAAAATCACTCTCGATATATTTAGTTCTTGCATAAAACACTGAAATTGTCGAGAAACAGATGGCCCCACTAAAATCAATTTCTAGCAAAAAGTTTTTGGCTCCAGGCGTCGACAAAAACATGTTTTCTCATTTAGCACATTTATTTTGTTTTCTCATGCATACCAAACGCCAATAAATTATTTTCAATTAAAATAATCAAGCATTAAAAAATAACTTATTTTCTAGGAAAACATGTGAAAGAATTTTGAAGGCAATGAATTCACCACTTTTAAAAGTTTTTTTTTATATACAATGTTTTTATTTTTCTATACTAATCCTTTTGTGTTAGGAAGTGAGTCAACCGCACTCAACTAGTCATTTAGTTTTATTTAGAATAGTAAAATGAATATTTTACCGTGTCATGCACCCACCCGCGCATTTTAGAGATTCTTATTATAATTAATCTCTGACATGTTTTTTTCCTTTTTGCGTGTAAGCATTCAATTGGTCGAGTTTTTCTTCGCTATAAAGGATGCGTTCGAGAAAAGCGAGGCACAGCCCATTGAAAATTAGTTGGGTTTAACAAGTCGAGTAATCTTTCTCATCTAGCCCAGCCGTGTTCTCACTATTTATTTTTGTGTTTTAGAAATAATTTTAAAAAAATTAAATTTCATTTATTTATTTTAAATTAATATTATTTTAGTTTTTTCAAGTCACTTTATATGTTAATATTAAAAATAATTTTTAAAAAATAAAAAATATATTATTTTAATATATTTTAAAAAAAATTATTTAAAAATTAACCACGACATAGCCATATTCCTAATCAACCTCTTTCTACAAATAACAAATGTAAAGTCAGAGGGGAAAAAAAACAAAAAAACAAACATATAAATTTAAGGAATCGTGCGAAGTCGCGCGACACCAAAACTCATCGATCGGTCGAATGGCTGCAGAACATGCTGTTACAGCATGGGACCTTCGATTGTATATCAAACAATTGCCACGCAACAAATACAGAGAGATCACGCGTGTTCTCTTTATGTATATATGGAATTGGAGGAGGGAGTGCTCTGATCACCCAAGTCCTCATAACATAGAGAATAATTAACTTCAAAGGTCTCTTGTTGCATTGTTTAGATTGGGTGTCGTACTGTTTGTGCAGAGATTAGGAAGATCACTGTAGGAAAATAATGGGATCAACCAAATATCACCAGAAGTCATTTAGAACGATGCATTCTCATGAAAATCCTGAGGTACGTATCAAGTTTTTGTTTTCGTAATCCTTCGTAACTAACATAGATTTTCTTACGTTGTGTTATTGATTATATATGTTGGCAGAATAGTACTAGAATCAACAGAAGAATAAACAAGCTGCTAGCAGAGATGGCAGAGATAAGCAAGCAACATGAAGAGATCAAACAAGGGCAAAAGGAAATGAGAGAAAGGTTTGAAGAGATAGATTCAGAATGTGAGCAACTCAAAAAAGAGACCGAAGCTATATCTCATGCGAGCGACAACGTGCAACTTCGTCTCAATATCATGCTTGATATCTTGAAGGCACGACAACAGGATGGCTTTGCGAAAGTTTCCGATCCGACTGGCTCTCTCCGGTTGGTCTAAATTCCTTCTCCTGTATAGTTCGTTTCTTCCATTTTACAAGTAAACCACTAAAACGTGAAACCATCATATGCCATCCATATTTCTTTCAAGAACTTCAAATTATACATGCACACGCAGAAGTTAAGGGTACATACGTCTCTAATATTATATCATGTCTAATATTAGTTTGTGTTCCCTTTCCATTTGTTGACAGTGGATCAATGAAATAACAGCAGCACCTGTCAAAGGAAAACGAACAAACGGAGGCTGCATGCCCAATCGTGACGGAAGAAGCGGTCTAGTTTTATTCGAACGACTTGATATAAGATTTTTAGGGAGTTTATTTTCAACTTATTTGTAGTTATCCTTTGATTATCAATCGACCTTGTAATAAAGCAATCGTTATAATTATATGTATGCTGTGTTTTTGTATTTACATATGGGGTTTTGCCTATTATTTGGTCATTGTGCTTTTAAATTCTTTAATTAAAACCTTGTATTTTTTTTTAATTATAACGATTATAATATTATAACTTTCGTTAGTCTGTGAGCTAACGGGACACAATTTAAAAGGATTCAGTCAATAAATAAAAAAAAGAATAAATGAGGCTTCAATCAAAATAACATAAAAAGGTACAAGAACAAAATTATTGTTATTATTATTATTATTTAATTTTTCATGTTATTATTTTAAAGAACCCCATCCTTAATGCACGACAGTCGACACATCATATGCGGGATCCTATCACAGTAAATTAACTGTGAAGAGTTTTTTTAATTGTTATAATAATTGAAAGACAATAAAATACATAAAAAGAAAACAAATAACCTAATATGCAATTAAAAGAAATAGAGTAAAACTACGTTCCTCAAAATAAAAATTCAAAATAGTGATAATACCAACTAGTAGCTAATTTTATATATATATATATATATATATGTGATGTAGTCCCTAGTTTTATGAGAAAGCAATCCCATTTTTCACTTTGGATTTCTCAAAATATTCAAGAATTCTTTCTTTTTACGGAGGATTAGACCTAGGAGATAGTGGTCTATGGCCGTTCAATATTTCATACCACCATGTTTTATTAATTGCATGCTATGTACATATTATTTTATTTTTACTTTATTATAATAATTAAAATAGAAACTCTTCTCAACTTTACCGCCATGGGATCCCACATATGATGTGTTTCATTTATTAAGAATGAGGTTTTTCTTTAAAAAAGATGATAACACATGAAATGTTAAAATGAAAAAGAAAAGGAAAAAATAATGATGATGAGGTCCCATGCATGACACGTTTCATGCATTTAGGGTGAGGTTTTAAAAAAGAATAATGCATAAAGTAGAAAAAAAATAAAATAGTTTGATCCATATATTCTTTAGATTGTTACTCTTCGTTTATTAAAATTTTATATTTATCCGAACATGAAATTTTATAGATTTTATAAGTTGATATTTAATTAGGTGAAATCTTTTATAATTCTTAAAAAAATGAGATTTTTTATATTAGAATAGTGGCAGGAGTTTTTGTTTGAGAATGTATTTAAATTTTTTTAATTATTTTTAATATAACTATCTAAAAATAAAAAATAAAATTTTTAAAAAATCCTGCACAAGTTTTCTCATTCCGTGTAAAGAATTTGGCAGAGCACGTATCTCTCGACCATTCGTACTTGATAAACGGAGATTCGCGCTCTGGTTGTCCTGCTTGAAGTCCGATTATCGACAGCTTGGAATAATACCTTTTTTTTTTTTTTTGGTTATCTTCTACATCTAACGGTCAGTCAATGAATAAACGGCTGAAAGACGTCACCACTGATGACACGTCAATTGTGGAAATGGTCCCACAAGTCACATGCAGATCGTGAGTCATGACCTAACCCGGCTCCTAAGAAACGGGATGAATTTAAAACAAAACTTTTTTGATATTTTTTTAATAATATTTTGTTTTCTTTTCCGGATAAACAACCATCCTTTTTTATATCCGTATACCATTGTATCGGATAGCACATTTGCCCCTTTCGCCCCTGGCTCCTTGAAAAACCCCACTGATGTACTGTCGCTGTCATCCATAAATTCTTCTTGAAATTTAATACCATGTTAATATTATATTGTAAGACTATCCGGGATGAAACAGTTTATTGACTAGAAATATTACGAATAGAAAGTGGGGCCTTGTTGCAATTATATTTAACTTCAGAGCTAGTTATTTTCTGTCTATTTAAAAAAAATATTATTAACTCATTATATGATCTCCCCTTATATCCATTTATACAAAATAGAAGAAAAACCTAGTTTTCGTGTGTTAGAGAGTTAATGTTGTGGATTATTCTATATAAAAGGCCAGTATAAAAAATATATAATTTATTGACAAAGTATATGGAAATAATTTTGATAGATAGACTAATGTTTGAAGCAAATAGTAGAGAGGGATCGAATTAAGATCATCCTACTCGTGAAACTTTTGTAGTTATTTCCAAGTAAGATCATCCTCTCTCTCTCTCTCTCTCTCTCTCTCTCTCTCTATATATATATATATATATATATATATAGGTTGGGATGCTAGAGTCACTTGAGTTATTGACGATAAGATTCGAAATTGTATGGTGGTTTGATGATGGTTTCCAAAAAGAGATGCGAAAACTCATTTCCATGCTTGATTCGGGCCTTGATTGTTAATGTTCACCTTCATATTGATTTCCTCTAATATTCCTCCTTTTTTGTAGAAGTTCATCTCTCATATACAGAATTTGTTCGGGAAAATAGTTAAAAATACACTCCCATGTAGATATAGTACAAAAACAATAATGTGATGCTGCCGAGCGTGGTTGTCGTTTTCAATGGACATAGCGTAATGATAAAGGGTTTAAGATCTACATAGCAGGTCTCGAGTTCGAGTCAGGACATACACTTTTTATAAGAATTTAGAATAACCAGAATTTTATTCCCTCACCTGAACCGATAAAATTAACTCTAACAAAGTTTCCTTGAATTCAAAAAAAAATTGTTGTCGTACTCACATAACGTGTAGCTGAGCAGGACTGGACCCGCGAGGGAGAGGTTTATCTCTATCAAAAAAATAATGCTTCAATGATCCAAAAAGCAGTCGGTCAGTGCAAGGATCCACACAATTCCAGTGCTCGCGCATCACGCCATAATTCATCGAGACTTCAGTAGCTTTCATGTCAGAGGTGAACTATATTCAATAATATAAAAAGAAGTGTGTTTTATGTAGTTTTTATACAGAAAAAATTAACTGAATTACATAAATATTTTTAATATGTTTACCAATATTGCTATTCTTTTTTTATTATAAATAAATTTTAATCATAATTTTTACCAAATAAATATCTAAATTCAACTAATTATAATTAAAAATATATTTTTTTAAATTACAACCACAATCACACACCCTCCAAAACAGCGGTCGCCACCACGTGTTGTGTCCAATGTTTCATTTCAAAATTGAGATATGGACAGATACCCATCACTCTAGAAGAAAGCATATTTCAAGTATAGAGAAGCCGATTTGATGGCAAGTCTTGTGCGCGGGGCATAATGTCCTTTCAGCAATCTTTTTTTTTAAAAAAGATTATTATTCGTTGAAAGGTTTGTGGGTTTTTAGACTATGTAAAGGGATAGATCCGCCTCATCACTAAATAAACTAGTTATTGGCATTTAAGGCTTTCTTTTTGAAAGGAAAACCATCAAATGCAAAACCTCTAAAAAGATGCTTGCTTCTGTTTATCGACAATCCTTGTCCAAAGAGTTAGGCCGGACACCCACCGAATCTAAAAATATACGTCTTGCTTGTTCGTCTTCCATGAATGAGGTCGTTGGGGAAGACAATTCGGGCGTCCTCCACGATGGTCGCGCGATTTTCTTTCGTTTACGTCTTGTCGTAGAGCGACAACGCATGATGTTTTAATATGCCCACTGGCACGAAAGCAGCATGCAGATGCACCAAACATGCCGCCGAAGGCTTTCAAATAATTTAATAAAGTTATTTTTTAAAATTTATTTTTAATATTAACACGGTAAAATATTTCAAAAAAAAAAAACTCGAAATTTTTAAAATCTCCTCTTATAACACCCCAAAACACCTATAAAAGTCTGGGTCAATCTCAATTATTTGATTAAAATCATTTTTCCATATTGGAAATATATCTTGCACACCATGTCAAAACTGCTCTTTTCCATGGACTTTATTTTCTAATGAGTTGCAAGTTCTT
>Ga0325411_1010022_pt1 | contig 10038 bp, 6 predicted proteins | sample PopdelMetagenome_13_FD_206181 | JGI IMG/M metagenome (GOLD analysis project Ga0325411, IMG submission 206181) | Populus deltoides microbial communities from Bellville, Georgia, United States - Xylem-PdIQD-R4 | ecosystem: Host-associated > Plants > Phyllosphere > Stem > Wood/Secondary xylem...
TGGTTTCATAAAGTGAAGCCTAACTCGAGTTGAATTAATATGGCTTGTGGTTGAGTAAACTAGTCTTTAAGGGGTTATAGCATATGACTGTTTAGTTTTCTTAATTGATGTGCTCATATCAAACCTTGTAAAAATTTTCTAGAGAGAAAATTTGGAGAGAATTAGTTTCACCTTTGACAAATTCAATTTTAAAATCAAAGTTTGAAAGTATAGCTTGCCATTTAGAAAAAATATATTTTGAAATAATATTTTAAATATCCTTTTTAATGACATATTTTGTTGATTGATAATTAATTCTTAAAAAATAAAAAATAAATTATCTTGAAAAAATAATATACATAAAACAATTGATAAAATCTCCTTTTTAATAGTGGAATATTTTGTTTGAGGACTTGATCATATATAAAAATGCTACCAAACAACTTGTTCATGATCTTGAACTTTTTGTTTGAGGATATTGTCATAACCTATACTTAAGGCATCAATTTCAATAACGAGACAAGCTTTAGGATCCGAAATACCTAGACACCAAAGACTTTTGATATGACTTTTAAAAAACTTGATTATTTCAGTCATTTAAGGACTCTAAGCTGAAGGATTTTTTTAAGTCTCTTACAGAAAGGTTGACATATTGTTCTAAGACTTGGGAAAAAAATCCAAGACATAATTAAGACATCTAAGAAACCTTTGAAGTTGATTTTTATTCTTGATTACATTAGGAAATTTATCAGTAAACTCAATTTCTCATCTATTTAAAGTTATTGATCCTTGATAAATGTTGTATCCTACAAATCTGGTTTTTGTTTGACATAATTTGATTTTTAAAGCCGAGACAACTAGTCTATTTTGTTTGAGAATATTGAAACATCTTTGTGAATGACTAAAATGTTCGTTAATTGATTTTGAAAACACTAGGACAACACCTATATAGACAATTGAGAATTTTAAATAAGGATCGAAAATATCATTCATGATCTTTGGAAATTATAAAGGGGAATTTTTAGATCGAATAGCATTACATTTCATTCAGGATAATAAAGGTTGTTTTATAGCGATCATTTTTATCTATTTAAACTTGTCAGAAACAAGATTTCATATCAAATTTTGAGAATATTAAAGCATTATGAAGTCTTTTAATGATATCACTCTTATTTGGAATATGATATATAATCCATTAAATAAATTTATTGAGTGGTTTGTAATTGATGATAAGCATTGGAGCTCCACATTTAATTTTAGCTTGATTTTAAACATAGAAAGAGACATAAGACCAATGAGACTTAAACATTTATGGAGTAATTTATTGATTTATGTATTGTAGTTTTTGACTAAGTCTTAATTCATTTGAATAGGTTTGGCTTTTGTAGGGTTTTTTCTTTCATCAAACCCCTTTTCAAAAGGTAATTGAATTGAATAATGGTTTTTGTTCCAAAAGACATTTGGAAAGTTGAAACATATTTTCTTTTCATATAATTCTTGAAATTGTTTGATATTTTCTTGATTTTAGGGAAGTTTAACATCTTGAATTTTTTTTAATAATATACTTCTTGATTTAATGAGTGTAGGTGTTTCTTTTTTTTTTTAATTACAAAAATTAATTTATAAATTGACTTGTTTTGAAAATTATTTATTTCTATTGGCTTAAGGGATAATATAAATTTAAAAATTATTTCTTAACCAAATATTTTTGTTTTGATACCTTGATTGCTTAGTTTAAATGGATATATTTGAGTTAGAAAAGGAGTTTCTAAAATTATTTGTTGATTCATAACTTTAACAATTATAAAAATATTCTTAAAATAAATTTCTTGATTATATATGTGAACATTTGATAACTTGTAATCAATTTGAAGTTTTATACCATTAATGCCATTTAATATTTATGTGGTCTTTTCATAATATTCAGTTGGCACTAATCTTTTATGAATATAATTTTGACCCATTCTAGAATTTATAAGAGCAATTGTTTTAATTTGATGTTCATTATTAATGACTAATGTTATTTTTATATATCATTTTTGAAATTTTATTTTTGTTATTGTGTTTATGAATTCTTGAGATGTTGCAGGTAATTATTTATTTATAAATTCTTCTTGATCAGGAAAACGATCTTGTTTTTTATAGTAATAACCATTTTAGTTGAGTTTTATTATGATTGCAGTGAGTTGTCTTAGTTCTTGTAATAAGTCTTGAATTGTAGTGGGCTTTGTTGTTTAGGAAATTGATTTAGAATTTGTTAAAGATTATATGGCTTTATATCATTTGGTCTATTTTCATTTGAAATTAGGTATCCTAGTTTATGAAGATATATATTTTTTTAATTTCAGGATCTTGAGTTTTATCAATGACATCTAATATTAAATCTTTTTCCTAGGTAATTACATTGATTTGTTTGTATGAATAAGTACAAATTGTTGGACCGCAATTATCATTTTCTTGGTCATTATCTAATTCACTTAAGGTTTCATTATTTTGAATGACTAGTATTTCATCACTAGAATGTTTTTAAATATCGGTGTTAATATCTGAATTAAGAAGGTTGAGAATTTGATTTGTAATTTTATCTTCTATTTCTAACTCTTGAATTTGTTTTTATTTTTATTTTTATTTTGCACTGACTTTTATAATGACCTACTTGACCATATTTAAAACAAGTTGCTTTAATCTTGGTCAATAAGATATAATATTGTGACTTACATGTTAGGAGATGATTGCTAGCTTTCGTTGCATTTTTTTTATTTTAATATGTAAGAAAAAAATTATTATCTAATTAGATAGATAATAAAATGAAAGATATGTGGCTAATTTAAATTGTGCATTGAATATAAAAAATGACCTCTAATAATTTGGTAATTAAATTGACCAAAGATGAGAAACTTTATGGAAATAACTATGACATTTAGCATAGAAAAATTTAGTATCTCTTTAAATAAGAAAAAGGTACTAAAAACCTTGATCAATAGCATGACCCAACCTAAAAAAGGAATAACTATCAAACACTAGTATGACCAATAAGCTTATAAGGCTTAGGTCGATAAGGATAGAACAGAATACTTTGCTATGTTAAGATTTATGCAGATGACCTAATTAAAGAATTTGAGATTCATTGGACTACTAAGGAAATGTAAGACCAATTTAAGGTGAAATTTGGTAACATGACACCAACTAGTTTATAAGCCTTAACCCTTAAGTTTAACCAATATATGATGGACCTAAAGCAATTTATAGTGAAACACCTTAGAGTGATGTCCTCCAAGGTTGTTAAAATCACAATATGACTCATAAAATCGTACGATTTTACGAGTCAATGTAGGCTTTACGTGCTAAATCGTTTATAAAACTCGAAAATGGGTAAAATCTGGTAAAATCGGATGAAATCACATAAAATCGCGATTTCACCACCGATTTAATGATTTTACCCGCAAAAGATAAAATTATAATTGATATTACAAGTGTTGACAGATTATTGACATTTGATTGCAAAACAAATACTGTTATGTTTATTCATCAGTTTTGTGGCCGTATAAAAATTTATTGTGCTCAGTCATGATTACTTAAAGAAGTAAAATAAGTACATTGAGTGATGGTGACTTTCTGGTGACTTTGGGCTTGTAATTACTTGATGTGTGGCATTCGACATCAAGACAATATATATATATATATATATATATATATATATATATATATATATATATATATATATATATATATAAAGTATAACATAGTGAAAGGAGTTGTTTTCTAGTTTCATGATAGATATAAAAACTCTAACGAATTTTTTAGAATCTTACTTAAAGAGATCAGTTGTATGATAGGAAATATAATAATAATTATATATATTATATCTAAAATAAACTGTTTTATGTTTATTTTTAAAATACTAATTAATTAGATTAATTGAATATAACAATAACTATAAAAATTGGTATTTTTTGTATTTTTAAAAATTTGATCAAAATAAAAGATTAAAATCAAGTTAGAACATCATACGTGCATTGATTTAGTTGTGTTAATCTCTTTTTTTTATTTATTTAAAAATTCATTTATTTATAATCACAGAGAGGTATAATAAGAAGCAAAACATAACAGTTTTTCATCGAGGTTTGAATTGGATATATAATTTTTTTAAAATAACTCTATTTTTTTTTTATCTATACCTTATAAAGAGAATCATTCCAATTTACACAAAGATATATGGTTCAACTATACTGATATTTATAGGTGAAAAGAAAAAATTCATTATAATTGAAATTAATATAATTTTAAAAACTTCCAACCTTAATCCTAAGTACATACAACGCACAAATAACTATTTTATCAATAAAAATTAAATTAAATTAAAATAAATAGCATAATCTTAAAATTTTTTATAATTTTACGATTCGTTTTTACGATCCGAGTTTGTTTTATATTTTCCATGCCGTGTTAAAATCGTGATTTTTAACAACCTTGATGTCCTTTATGATTAGAGAGTTGCAAGCAACTGGTAATAAAATCACTGATGAACAACAAGTCCAGGTTGTCATTAGATCCTTACTTGAATCCTCTTAGGATCATATGAAGATGGTGCTAATACACAATGAGGGTATTAAGACTTACAATCATATTAGTTAACATCTTGAACTTGAGTTTAAGCGTAGATAGACAAATTATACTACAATTTTAGCAGTTAAAATTAGACGGTGTAGGGCATTCAAGCCTAAACACAAAGAACAGCAATAGGAAGCGAAGCTCTACAAGATGATGCTGCAAATTTGGCACCAAGAGTTGGCAAAGTAACCAAATGCCATAGAGGTAAGAGTAGAAAGAATAACATGACCAAGGTTAAATTCTATAACTATGAAAACATGGATCACTTCGCTTGGGATTGCTCTGAGCCAAAAAAGGTACAACCCTATCCTGACCCTCTTATTGGTATATATGCTCACACATATTTGTTACTCATATTATCTTTGGTTAGATCATAGACACGAGAGCAACAAAACATATAGCTAAAGATTGAGTTGGATACATAGATTATTGGTGTCTATCAGTAGGTAGTCATTACGTTACTATGGGTAATGGCACTCAGGTTGATGTCGTTAGAGTTGGCACATATCGTTTAAGGATGTGCACTAAATGCAACTTATTGTTTATATGACGTGTTGTGTGCCCCAAATGCCTATTGTAATATCTTATTAGTTTAGCTTTATTCCCTTTAGGTTTTTCTTTTTTACTTGGAAGGTACTTAAATGGATATTTGTTTAGGTAGAAATTTTTTTGGACGTGGTCAATTTGGTGAAGGTTCTTTTATGTTGGATTTGGACTTGCATTTTAATAATGACATTGTTTTAATGACATGTTTTATTTCTTTTGATATTATATATGATTTAATTAGATGGCATACAAGATTATGACACATTGAACAAGATAGATTAGCTAGACTAGCTAGAGATGACTTATAGGCTCACTCACTAAAATAAACATGCTTATGTGTGAGCCATATTTGGTAGGAAAACCATGCAAAAAGCCTTTCGGTAAGGCTAGAAAGGAAAGTTACTCATTAGATCTAGTCCATTCAAATACTTATAGACCTATGAATATAAAGACATGCCATGAGGCTTCTTATTTTCTAATTTTCACAAATGATTACTTCTGGTATGGTGTTGTGTATATGTTATCTCACCAGTTAGAGGCCTTAGATTATTTCAGACATTTTTTTACATGAGTTTAGGGTAAAAAAAGAACTTAAAGGTTCTTCGTATTGATAAAGGTCGAAAGCATTTATTAGAATAGTTCAAAGAATTATGTGAGGAAAAAAAAGATATATGGACAATTAACAATCCTTTACACTCTACAAAAATAAAAAATAAAAAATAAAAATGGTATTTTGTATAGAGAAAGAATTATACATTTTTAAAGACAATTAGATCTATAATGTCATAAACTAACTTTCTAATTAATTTTAGAGAGATGCACTATTGATTATTTCCCATATTCTTAACCATATATCCTTAAAACCCATTCCCTTATGCCAATGAGAATTTGTAAGTTAGGCTCATAAATCTTTTCATAAATATGGAAAATTAGGTTTTAGAGCAAGCAAACATATTTTTATTAAATAGTTGAGTACTTTAAGGGCTATGTTATATATGGTAAACATCCTAATAAAGAAATGTACGAGATAGAGTCACATGAATTTCCTAGAAGAGGATTTTGCAAGTATTGGTGGACTTAAAAAGGATCTTCTATTTTATGAGTTATAACAACCTTATGAAGGTCTTGTACTATCTTAAAAGCAGCCCCCTTTAAGTCACATGTCACAGCTCAAAAGCAATTGCTCGCTCGCTTTCTGCCATTTTTGTTTAAATTATATGGTAAGAGGGAAGATTGTCATAACGGGCCCCTCAAACACAAAATTAAAACAAACCGTAAATATAGTTAACATCTTTTATCCTACCTCACATAATCACAGTGATTTTAGAGGGCATAAGTTGCAAGCAAACACAGTAATCGGAACTAGAAATATAACCATCAAAACTACCCTTTTCTACAAAGGAGAGGAACCAGACCCAACTGCCTTCCACAGCTTGACCCATTCAACCATGGCTTCAGCAGCACGAGTGAAAACGGGATTTGATGGTCCTAACTGTTGCTTCACTGTTGTTGCCATCTCAAGGATGCAGTCTTCTGTTGTAGCTGCTGTTTGTGGCAGCCTAACTAACTGAAAGAACGGGACAATTTCCTCCGTCAGCTTTACCCCTTCCCACTCTTTTTTCAAGCTTTCTATCGCACTACCTCTGTCGTTTCTCCACACATACGGTAGCCCACTTTTCACACCAAGACCAAGGTGATCGCACACAACCTTAACACACATTCCACTCCAAATATCTTCCATTGTTTCCCATCTAAGATTTCCTTCCCCAGCCAACTTCAAAGCTGGCAATAAAGCCGGCCCCACGGCCTCACGGTCAAAAGCAATGTTGATTCCACTGATGGGCATCATGGCCCTAGATGGAATGGTCATAACAGCATCAACATATTGAGAATTTCTCTGCCCTGGCTTTAGGGCTTGCGTAGGAGCATCTAAGTCAGCTAAATTAAGCCAGAGTCCACATGACAGAGCACACGTAACCCCGCTACGCAGGCTAAATGGGTACCCACGAACAAAATCTGCTCCCTCACGATAAGGGTCATAGAGAGTATTGAAGAAAAAAGGAGTGGCTGGAGTTGTCAGGTTAGCAAGATGCTGGGCCACAGCATCTATTAGAAAACCCTTACTGTCCTTAGCTGGGATGCAATCATCATCGATTGAGACAATGTATTTCTTACGAGATACAAGAAAGCCGAAGTACCTGCATGAGTAGCCGGAGAAGACTATGGAGGAAGAAGAGCCCACCACCCGGTCGATATGAGACTTGGAATAGACATCAAGATTAAAGCCCTCTGGTATCCTGAGTTCCTCTTTGAGATCAGGGTCTTTGACAATTATCAAGTGGAATCGGGAGAATATGGGTCTCCACTCATTCATAAATGATGTCAGGTCTGAGTGAAGTGCTCCTATCACAATGTCAACCTCACTGTCTTTGATGTTAGCTAGAGACATCTTCCCAAGTTACAAAAATGAAGATCCAGAACCAAGAGATTGTCTCCTAAAAGCAGCTGGTGTTTGGGTTTAAAATGTATCCAAGTGTACATGCACAATTTTGTCTATCTTAGAATTTCTCAGAACATCCTATCAATAGACAATCAAAATGTAAGAGAAAAGCTTCAAAATCCAGCTCAAAACATCTGGAAGGATAGGATGAAAAAATTTCAAATGCAACTCACTAGTAGGAAGGACAGGGGTTATGACATGTTGGATGTTCAATGCCTGGATGAATGCAAGGACTTTATCATTTCCTGTCGCCACAAACAATTTCAGAACTTTCTCAGTCAGTTTTCCAGCTTTCAGTGTTCTCTGCTCAACATGGAAAAAACAGTGTTACAATAGGATATGAAATGGACCAAAAGAAGTTAAAGAGTAGAAGAGCAGTTAGAACTGAGGACAAAAGATAACAGATTGACTTTTTATAGCTCAGATGTGAACGGAATATTTATTGCTTTGGTTTAAGTGACAATCTATGCCTTGCATTGCATGACTTATAGCAGCACAAATTGCAAGGGAAAAAAATTACAATAGCTTGGAACTAAACATTGAATCAAACCATTAGATGGAAAGGAAATGCTAGAAAATCAGCCAAGACAAAACTATGAAAGCATCAAATGAGCTCAATGGTCACAAAGCAGCAGATCAAATTGCTATTGCCTAAGCAAGATGTTCACTTTCACTTCACTTAACCTTATGACTTTCCTCTCAAAACATTCTATTCAGTGTAACAGAAGCAATATTGCAAACAAAAAAGCCAAGATAGGATTGCCAGCAATCTGATAAACTAGGTGAAATGTAACTCTTCTAGCTGCAAGAGAACTTCAAACTCGTATCAACGTGACCGGTGATTTTATTCCATTACCACATTAAAAGTTCCAGAGTAACATATTAACATAGACATTTCACGATGTCAGTAATGAATTTGTTGCACGCAACCTTTCAAAGTAAATTCTTGTTAGAGCATATAAAACTATTTTTGAGACCCACCTAACAACTTAAATTTTTAAATTGAGACGGCTTGTTAACATAGTATCAAAACTTTAATGACCAAACAATAACGAGCTCAAATCCCACCACACCCCTATTCTTCAGATTAAATTAAAAATTTCAGCATAAGGTGGTTGCAGGCATGTGCAAATTTCAAGATAAAAGAGCTTTCACTTGAGGGGTTATGTTAGAGCATATAAAACAATTCTTGGGGCTTGATCTAAGAGCTTAATCTTTGGGTTGAGATAGTTTTTTGATAATTTTAAATTAAAAATGTGCATCATGCAACCAATAAATACAAAATGATCATGTAACCACTTTGCCTTATGTTGTGTTATATGTTCAGCTTTCATAAAAGCATAATGCAAAAGGTAACTACCAGATAGTGCACAAAGAAAAAATTACCATTATAAAACAGAACAAAGCATGTCAGGTCATATTACAGAACAACAACTTTAACAACAACCAAGCCTCAATCCCAAACTAGTTGGGGTTGGATACAAGGATTCTTCTGCACCATTCCAAACAATCAAACACCAATCTGCCTCAAAATCAAGGGATCTCAAATCTTTGATACCACTCCCATCATGTCAAATAACTAAAAGAAAATTAAATGTAAATCTCAACGGCTGCTCTCCATGGAAGGGAAAAAAACTTCACCTCTATGGAATGCCGCAGCCTAAAAGGCTTAATCTCATTATTATTCCCTTCTCTGGTTGATTTGATATAAATATGAAAATCTCCATGCTTGTAATTCATGGAAAATTGAAATTATAACTGATCTAGTCCAACTCCTTGTGAGAACTGATATCACCATAGCTTTCTTTATTCCAACTTAAAAGAGAACATGATAGAGCAACAAGCAAAGAGCATTTAGCATATTGAAACCTTTTAAATTTGTGCTTTTATATTGTAAATAAATAAACTACTAGTGAATCACTTCTATGTGTGAGCTTCGTGTTGTATAAGAATCCAGGACAAAATTACATGGATCAATATCAAATTAGAAACAAACACTCCAAGTCTCATCTCATCGCAATCACCATAAAATCACAGAGCATGAAAGAAAATCAGAATACAGGATGTAGCTACAGAATAAGTGAAGCAAAAAACAAAATTTTAAAAAAGGGGCAAACTTCTAGATAGATCTAAATCTAGAGATCACCTCTTCTGAAAATAAATAAATAAATAAAGGAAGCGAAGAGAAGAGAAGTACCAGCAAGAGATCGAGGATAATGTGATCAGGTATGGAAGAGAGATCAGAAAAGTTGGAGAGGTGAAGGACAGCTGTGTCAATTGTTAGGGAAAGTAACGATGGCGGTGTGGTTCTCATCCAATCTTCTCTCATCTATCATCCATCCATTTATTTATTTATTATATTACTGATTAAGCAATATCAGCTCTCTCTCTCTCTCTCTCTC
>Ga0325411_1010025_pt1 | contig 10035 bp, 6 predicted proteins | sample PopdelMetagenome_13_FD_206181 | JGI IMG/M metagenome (GOLD analysis project Ga0325411, IMG submission 206181) | Populus deltoides microbial communities from Bellville, Georgia, United States - Xylem-PdIQD-R4 | ecosystem: Host-associated > Plants > Phyllosphere > Stem > Wood/Secondary xylem...
GATTAAATCATAAAGGTTTTTCATGTATATTTTCTAAAAAGGACAAAATCTCATTTTTAGCATGTTTTAAAAATGCAAAATGAATATCGTAAGCAATTTATAATTATCAATTAGAATTTGATCAAAATACCAAAAATCCCACAACAATTAGTTTTTTATTCGGAGTGTTAGGATTTAGATGTAGACTTTAATATTTGGGGGGTACAAAATTACATTGTAAAGTATATTTTCAAGTATTAAAGATATAAAAATAGAAAATAAATACGATGTTAAAATTAGAACCTTAGAACGATTAGGATTTAATATGATAAAGTAGAGACTTCCTCACGAAGAGAGATTTTCCTTAAACTTTAGATGAGACCAACAAATAGAAAATACTCTAGATTAACAATCAATCAATAATGCAGCTTATTATAGGTAGAGTGAACTAGGAGTGATGCGTCTTTGCCTTACACAGCTAGTCTCCTTATCCAGACTCTTACAGACTAATAGGTTTCTTAGTAATCGTAATACTAGGTAGCGTCTCCTAAACCCTCTAATCATAACTTTATGATTAAACCCAAAACCCCTTTAATTCCAGGAGGTAGCTCCGCTATACCACATCTTGCATATCATGAAAAAACCCTAGCTTGATTTTTCAATCACCATTCTAGTGATTGAAAACTAGAAAAGAAGTCAAAATGTATTATTCATATTTTTTTTTATTACCTCCAAGGCATAATAATGAAAACATTTTTTTTTAATTTTTCTTTTATGATTATGATAAATCTTTTGCTTGATATTCTGATAAACAAATTGCAAAAAAAGAAATCACATTAATAGGATATAGATGTTTTAATGAATGGAATGAAGCACATTTGATATAAAAAAAATTATATTTTTTAGCTTATAAAATTACAATAATAAGAAAAAAAAGATTATACTAGCAAATTCTTTTATTTTGATAGAATTTAAATTATTACTTAAAAAAATTATTTACAAATGATTTAATAGAAAAATATAAATAACTCCCCGCAACACGAGATTGGTATCCAATCTGCATCAATCTCTCAGCTTTTCAATTTTATCATTGATTTACATCAACATCTCTTTCTAAAATTTATTCGCTATATATTTCTTTATTTATTTAATTAATCACAAGCACCAAGTTTTTGGTTCAAAATAAAAGATTTTCTTTAAGATAAAAAATGAGTTGATAGCGCTTGCACTTTCTAAAATAATTTTTGACAGATCATCCTATGGATAAGGTGGCTAGTGATTATCTAAAACTTCTTATATTTTTTATATATTTTTAAATTGTAATTCTAAGTTAATCATATTAATAGTAACAATTGGTGCTTATCTAATAATTACTAATAAAATAAATTAAAACATGGATAATGATTATATTTCATATCAAATTAAATGTGAGGTCTATTAATATTTGGGTTAAGAATTTGTTGAAAATATTCTTTAATTTAAATACTTTAACACGAAATATTAACATATCTAAAATTAATTATGGATGAATTAGAAATTGATGTTAAAAAATCTTGACTGGTAAAGAAATTTCAAACCCAAAATCCCAATACCACATTGAAAGATTTAAAGATTTTCTTGTCTCTTATGTATAGCGGTGCCTTGGTAAGTTAAGATTGAGCTTGTAGAGACCTTAAGTTATATGGACTTTGAACTTCAACCACACACACTCAGCTTGACTCGTTGTAAAATAATTTTACTGCCTAGATTTTGCCAACTAAGGAAATAACCTGCCTAAATAGTTACCTTCCACTATTTGAACTTATTTTTATATAAACATGTTAGGTTTAAATGAAAGACGTCATGTTTTTATTTGTATTTTATGGCTAATAATTAAAAAGTTAAAATAGCAAGAATTAATTATATTTAACATAATTATTTTCTGCATCATTTTTTGTCCCAAAAATCTTGTATAAATAGAGGTTGGAGGGGGCTGTTTTGATAGAGCATCTTCATAAACTTTAGGTTTTTGTGTCATGGATAGAATTTAAAATATTGGCCTGATCGGTAGTGCAATCTTTTAAGATAATGTTATTGGAATTTTAGGATATTTTTTATAGAAATTATTTACATGAAATGACAAGCAATTTAATTTTAAGAATAAAGGATTTAATTCCGGATAATAACATATCCAATTCCTTTTTATTCATCCAAATTTCATCAACAAGTATGTATACCATGCATTATGTTCTCAGATTCAATGCTTAATTTATTCCTGAAAATTATTGTATGTATGCTTTGTCCTTAAATCTTTAATTATTATTCCTTGCTTTTATTATATTCTTGTTAAAGTTTTGCATATATTCTCTTTTAATTATAAGCATATTCATATAATTATGCAAAGTTATTATCCTGTTGGTTAACTAATAAGTTAATATTTATGTTAAGATATTGACATTAAATTATTCTAAAATCTTGCGAATATATCCAACTTTCTCTCTCATTGATACCAAAAATGATAAGTTTCGTTGCTACAAATGATCATTCATTAACTTTCTCTCTCCCCTTCATTATTTTTATACAACTTTCTCTCTCTTTCTCTCAAACCTAAAAACTAAAATTTAAGAAAAAAAAAGAACTACAAAGAAAAGGAAAAGGAAAAGGAAAAGGAGGTAGACCGAAGAAAAAGTTTTCTACCAAATTTAAGGTTGGCCATGTGGCTTCTCTTTATTGTCGTGGCATCCACAACATTAAATGGTGGATCTAGCATCTGGATCTAAAGGGGTTTTGGATGTGTTTGAATAAATCGTAAAAATATGATTAAATGGTTTAGAAGTCGCCACTTAGTATTATGATCACTAGAAAACCTAATAGTTTGTGAAAGTCTAGGTAATAAGACTAGTTGTGCAAGAGAAAAACGTATCACCCCTATAACACCCTACCTATGGTAAGTTGCAATTTTGATTGATTGCTTTTTTTTTTCTTCTAAGATCATGTTTTTATTCAGTGATCTGATTAAAGGTTCAAGAAAAATCCTTCTCAGTAAGGACATCATCTAACTATTCTACAGCCCAAAAAATTATGTAAAATACATCTCATAAAAATTTATTTTTCTGGTATTTTTGAAATTTTTGCCAAATCATAAGGGATAATCACAAACTTATTGTGATACTCATTAATTGATTTTTTTTTTGTATTTTCCCATGTATGGTAAAATGTATTTTTTTTTATAAACTATGCATGCAAATTTTAGAATTTAGCTGTATACAAACAAATACAAATATATTTTTGTATTTTTTTCAATTAAGGAATTTTTTTGTATTTTTCTGAAATTTTAAAGAAAAAACAGGTATATTTAATAATGGATTAATATCTTATAGTGTAAGTTTACAAACCCAAATATTAAATAAAATGGTTGGAAAACATGTCAGGGACCCATAAATAATTTTGAAATGGTCCTTGAATTTTTTCAGATTTTTTGATGTCTTTCAGCAAAAGCATAAAAAAGAGACAAAATAAACATTACTGGAAAATTAGTAAGATGTGTTTGCCAAACATGCCCTTAGCTAAAAATCAAAGACTTTAAAAATTTCTTAAGACCATGTTTGGCAAACATACCTTAAGGAAAAAAGAATGCATTTTTCCTTTGATAAAAATAAGGCACGCCATACACAGCATTATGGAAAATGGGCTAAGCCCAACCACATGGGCTAGGCTTTCTAACCCAAAAGCCCAAGCCCAACAACAAAGTCCACAAACAGAAACGATAATTTGGAGATGAAATGAGGTTTCTTTTTGGTTGAATTTGATAAAGAACACAAATAATACAATAAAGAAACCTAGAAAGCATCGATTCAATTTTAGACCAAACAACGTAAAATTAAAGGCAAAGACAAATGCAAGACATCATTCAAATAATATTTTGAGGTTCCATTAAGACAACAATCAAACAATCTTCTTAATTATTTGATTTTTGTGAAGAATACAAACAAAGAACCAAAGATTAAATGACATGATTTAAATGTTTTTAAACCATTAGGACCCTAGATTAGTGATTAACAATTGTGTGTGCTTGTGTAAAAAACCATCAATCGATCAAAAAAACATGAAAATAAAAACATAAGGCTGTTCGACCGAAGAATACCAACTCAGAAACCTAGAAATGCCCAGCAAAGCTTAAACCCAGAAAAACACATCCAAACCTAGAAACAAAAATAAAACTTTTTCATACAAGTCATATACACTCACGTCTATATACTTAAACCTTCAAAAGAAACAATAAACATGTAAACATTACGATGCATAAGAATCAAAGTCTATAATCTACTATCAACGTACAAAAATGCATCTATACTCTTGTTATCAATTTAAAAGCTAATTTAACATCACGAATAACAATGAAATGATCTATATAAACTTTTAAAACTGAACGAGAACACCATAATGGCTAAACATTGCTCTCTCTCTCTCTCTCTCTCTCTCTCTCTCTATATATATATATATATATATATATATATATCACAATTTTAATATAAATATAAAACTATAAAATAAGTTTTTTATGCATCAAAGACAAGTATTCAATCATAAAAAACCTGTCATTAATCATCCATTAAATATCATATAACATTCGATTAACGACAAAACAATTAATCATATAACAAACTTATATTTAAAGCAAATTAAAAATACATGTAAACACAAACCAAAACATATTTGAATCATATCACAAATATTATAAACAATATCTGAATGAAAGAATTAAAACTTAAAATGTAGAGGGGAGGGATATTCTCAATGAGTTTTACCCCTCCATTAAGTTGAATAATTTACCTTCAAAAGATGATCGCAATTGGTTTTTGTCCTTTTTTGCTTGATTTTAGCATATTCAAATAGCCATTTCCAAGCAATTTCTGACTTTCTTCTACTCAATATCTTCTAATTCTCTTTCTCTTTTCTTTTTACTGTTGGGTTGATTTCTTTCTCAAGATTTTTTTTTGTGGCTTTTCTCTCTTAGATTTTCTCTATAATCCTTTTTTTTGTGATTTCTTCTCCTTTTATAATCTCTAAAAAACAGGTAGTTGTGAAACCATTTGTGAGTTTGAAGGTAGTTTTTTAAAATTTGATTATGAGGGATTGTTTCTTCTGATATGTTAGGAGACCATTCTTTTTTTTTTTTTATTCTCCCTCTTCCTAGATGTTTAACAGACTCTTGGAACTTCTATAAAAAGTTGGGAACCTCATAAATGAAAATTGGTCAAAAATTGTTGGCTGGAGATGCACCTTTCATGAATTAATTGTGGCAAATGAGAGATCATTATAGCCAAACAAACCATATAATTTGTAGAGGGGGTATTATTCTTCAACTAGGATCGAATCATGCTTGATTTAGTGGCATGTAGCTTTCCCACCATCAATCCAAAGTTGGGTCCAACACTACAAAACTTACTAAATCAAACAAGGCTACCTTGAGATAAGACGTTGATGACTTCCACACAATAGGTGGGAGCACAAACATCAAACAAGGTTGACAAAAGCTTGTATAGGGGAATCTTTGCTGTCAAATGGTGGTGGTTGGAGCCCTTGAGGTGATCGGAGATGTCACGTTTATTTGCTTAAATGTGCCACTCGATCAGCCTTCTTGGCTGAATAAAATAACAAAATAAGGACAGACAATGTGTCAATTTATTCCTTTATTAGAAACGAGTGTCTTGTCATCTGCTTATGTAACATCCCCATATCCGGGATAAAGCAACGATCTCATGTTAACTGATAAATGACACACACACACACACACATGGTGTTCATATTAAAATTTATCAAAATTTTCACTAAAATTTCGGTAGAGTCTCCCCTATATCGAGAGGTCCCAAGTTATCGACAAACGACCTGTTTACACTTCTAATATCCCGCATCTCCTAACTCAATTCAGCCCAATCATCCTGGGTCTCAATCCCACAAACATCATCATTCATGTTAACCACAATGTTTATGATATACATTGAACAATAATTATCATTATAGATGGATAAAAAATATAAACATGCATACATGAAACATGGTTATACAAACTACAAAATTAAATTCATCTATTCAAGTTTAAACATCAATTATACAAATTAAGTTATATAAAAGTTGTAATATTACAAAATACAAGGGTATACAAAAAGTAAACATAAGCTAGGGTATACTTTTGTTGTGCATACGATGGTCTTGAAATAAAATACATATTATTGAAACATGAATATCACAATAATATAGTAATACAAATATCCAATAATTTAAAAAGGCAAACATTCATTCATATTTTATTCACTTCTTCTTTCTGGTTTTCATTGGAAACTCTTTCTCCTTCAACTATTAAACACCGTTTCCTTTTCTATTATCAACCTCCATTTAAGATTTCATAAGATCAATCATTTTTGCTTAACAAATTACTGATACCAATTTTACTGGTATCATCATTACCTCATGGGAGTCAATGCAAGGTGATCCCCTTACTTGGGATCCTAACATACATTAAATGTATGCTAATCAATATATGGTGATCCCCTTACCCGAGATCCTAACATACACTAAATGTATGCTAGTCAAAACATGACGATCCCTTTACCCGGGATATTACCATACACTAAATGTATGCTAGTCCACCTCCCATATCACACTTCTTATATTTCCTTTGTCGGTGATAATTTCATCACTTGGCAATTCACACACCATCCTTTCACCTTGAATACTCTTCAAAATATCAACATCATTACGTAAAATTTTCTCCTTTTCTATAATATCCAACATTCAGTAATTCACATATCACATCAATAACATATTAATCATGGAATTTAACTAGAAAGTATAGGTGTGGATCACCTACTTGTAGTAGAAGCTTTACTCGTGCTCCCCTACTGCTGCTGTTGCACCACACCGGTGGTCCCTCCTGCAATCACAGGCTCATCTCATAAATCTTTCTCATTCAATGATATGTTTTATAATAATCATATCAACAGCTAATAAGTCTTTCTTTCAATCATTTCTTTCTTTATATTTTATGTTTTTCTCATTGCACTCATTAATGTTGTCATTCTTTATCCAACCATAGTTATCATTCCTTTCTTTATATTTGAACTGTTACAGTTTAAACCTCGAACTGTTACTATCCAACTGTTACTATCTAGACCTTGGACTATTACTGTCCAACCGTTATTGTCATGACATTGAACCATTACTGTCTAGGAATTGAATCGTTACTGTCTATACATTGAACTATTATTGTTTTCAAGTGTAACTATCTGCAGAGGTGACATTTCAACCTCTGCTCTGATTTTTAACTATATCTGGAGTTCTAGGACTCCGTTTCAAGCGAGGTTGGTTGCGTTGTGATTAGTACTTAAAAGTGCATTTTTATCAAGGTTTTATATCATCATTTTGCACTTGAAGTATCAATAACTCCTTAACTAAAGCATGCTTTATAATAACATATCTAATAATATAAGATACCTTTAATTTATGGTAAGACATAGGCCTACAACTTTTATGAGGATCCCAAGATTTAACAAGGCCGTTTTCAAGTCTAAATTATAGCAGCAACAAAGAAGTCCGAATGTGTCCTGCAGCCCAGAAACTGTTCAGTGTTCAGCCTATATCTCGAGTTCTAGAAGTCTAAATGATCTCAAATTTTTACCCTAGAAAGATGAGACAATTTCCTAGAACTTTCATGATTGAAGTCTGTTTAAATTATGACGTTATCAATGACCTTTTTGGCAGACAAGAAGATAAGAATTGTCATTAAGTCAAGATGTGGCCACCCATTCATCAATTAGTCAACAAATCAATAGTTTTGAATTTTGGCCTATAAAAGGAGGCATTTGCCATGTATTTAGGCATCTTGGTGTTCAGATCAAGATCATGCTCTTGCTCTCTCTTTTGTAATACTTAAGTTTTACTTATATTAATCTCTTACTTATGCTTTTCATTTGCTTTCCTTGTTTATTTATGTTTCTTTCTTTCATTATGTTTAGCTAAGTTAATTATGTCAAGGTGAAAAGGATACACTAATGGTGTAAGAATAAGTATAATATAAACTTAACATGGACCTTAATGTTGGATACTAACATGCTTTATATTTGTTATCTTGTTCACTTTTAATACTTTGCTTGTTAAATGGTTAATCTAGATTTATGTTGTATAACACTTGGTACAACAAATACTTGGCACTTTCATAGCCCATACTGTATGGTATAACCGACACCTAAGCTATGAATGGAACTTGATTTGTTGTTAACATAAGTTATAATCATGAATGCCTGACAACATTTACAAGTATTAGCATTATTCGAATAAAATAACTAATGTAATCATGTTAACAATTTATAATCTGATTGGAACCTCCTTGTGTGTGGTTTCCAATTGAATAATAAGAGTTTATATTATACTTGTTTGAAATACCATTAGTGGATCCTCTAACCTTGATATTTGTTGTTATCATTGTTTAATCCTTACGTTAATCTTCCATCTCAAAGTTCTACTACTGCTATTGTTATTGTCATTGTTATTGTTGTTGCTATTGTTATTGTATTATTGTTGTTTATAATTTATACAATTAACCTCCCTGTGGTTCGACCCCGGTCTTACCGAGTTATTTATTACTTCGACACTCCTACACTTGGGAAAAGACATCAATCTTTTGGTCGTGTCAAGTTTTTGGCACCGTTGTCGGGGAGGTAAATTCTTGTACAAATTATAGTATTTATTTTATTTTCTCTTTTCACTTTTCTTGTATCTAACTTTGTTTATTTTGTTTTGTTTCTTTTTGTTCTGTTTTCTTCTTCCTTTTATTCTCTTCTTACACGTGCATGAGAATTTGATCACGTACATTAAGTGGTAGACTTTATACGGTATCCTCATCATTTTAAGAAAATATAGCCGAAGAAGATAACCAATCGCTTCATAATGAGAATAATGAGAATATTCGGGTTAGAACACTTAGAGATCATACGAATCCCACAAGAACAAGTGCACCCTCATGCATAGTTTTTCCCCCTGATGCATCTCATTTTAATTTTAAGCCAGACATTATTCAACTTTTACCTTCTTTTCATGGCTTAGATTTAGAAAATCCATACTTGCATTTAAGGGAATTTGAGGAGGTCTGTAACACCTATAATGACTCAAATTGTAGCATGAACACCATTAGGTTAAAGCTTTTTCCTTTTTCACTAAAAGATAAAGCTAAAACATGACTATAAAATTTGAGACCTGGATCTATTCGTGTTTGGGATGAAATGCAACAACAATTTTTAAAGAAGTTTTTTCCATCTCACAGAAAAAACTCTTTCAAAAGACAAATAATCACTTTCACTCAAAAACCAGAAGAAACATTTTACCAATGTTGGGACAGGTATCGAGACTTGCTTAATACTTGCCCTCATCATGGTTTTGAAACATGGAGATTGGTGTCATATTTTTATGAAGGGTTAACTCCTAGAGATAGGCAAATGGTTGAATTGATGTGCAATGGAACTTTTGAGGATAAAGACCCTAATGAAGCAATGGAGTACCTAGACTTGCTAGCTGAAAATACGCAAAATTGGGACACTACAGGAACTTATGAGGCACCAAGTAAAACCCAACCTCATACATCTAGTGGAGGTATGCACAACCTTAGGGAAGATCATGACCTCCAAGCCAAGTTTGCATCTTTAGCTAGAAAAGTCGAGGCACTAGAATTAAAAAAGAGTGGTCAACTAAAATCGGTTCAAGACATTGTGTGTCAAATCTGTGAAACCAATGAACATTCAACCAATGACTGTCCAACTTTGCCTTCTTTTAAGGAATGTCTCCATGAACAAGCCCATGCTGTAAACAGTTTCCAAAGGCCCAATCATAACCCATACTCGCAAACATACAACCCTGGTTGGAGAAATCACCCAAATTTCAATTGGAAGAGTGATAATAATAATGCACAAACTTCACAACCACCGTTTCAAGCACACCATAACTTCCAAAATTCTCATGGATATGCACCTCCTTATGCTCCACCTCCTAGAAGAAATCTTGAGGAAACATTGCATGCATTCATGG